>FUFK010039854.1_pt1 | contig 89255 bp, 95 predicted proteins | sample 1021851 | NCBI WGS metagenome assembly FUFK01 (sample SAMEA51879418, study PRJEB19060) | metagenome
GACCGTCCCGCCTTCCGCAAGGCGCATGCCGACCAGCTGGCCCATTTCGCGGTCGCCGATGCAAACCGAGAGGAGAAGTCCGATGGCTGACAATCAGGGTGATTTCGTCTGGTACGAACTGATGACCGGCGATGCGGATGCCGCGCAGGCATTCTACGAACCGCTGCTGGGGTGGAAATTCGCCGGCAGCGGCATGTCCGACATGGACTACCGGCTCGGCAGCGCCAACGGCGTGGAGGTGGTCGGCCTGCTCGAGCTGACGCAGGACATGATCGGCGGCGGCGCACGGCCGGCGTGGATCGGCTACATCGCGGTCGCCGATATCGACGCCTCGCTGACCAGGCTCAAGGAACAGGGCGGCCAGCTGTTCATGGGGCCCAACCGTCTCGAAGGCGTCGGCCGCATGGCCATGGTCGCCGATCCGCAAGGTGCGCCCTTCTATCTCATGCAGCCCGAAGGCGAAACGAGCCAATCCTTCGCCAAATACGAACCGCGCCCTGGCCATTGCGCGTGGAACGAACTGATGAGCGGCGATCGGCAGGGCGCGCACGAATTCTACACCGGCCTGTTTGGCTGGGAGAAGGCCGACAGCATGGATATGGGCGATATGGGCTCCTACGACATGTACCGCGCAGGCGATTACATGCTGGGTGCGATCATGCAGAAACCGGACGACATGCCCGCCAGCCTGTGGAGCTATTACTTCCGCGTTCCCGAAATCGAGCCTGCGGCAGATTATGTGCGATCCAACGGCGGCCAGGTGATCAACGGACCGATGGAAATCCCGGGTGGCGAACACGTGTTCAACGCCATCGACCCGCAAGGCGCGATGTTCAGCCTCATCGGCAAAGGAGCTTAAGCCATGGCAGACTACACCCTCTTCACCAATCCGATGAGCCGCGGCCAGATCGCGCGCTGGGCGCTGCACGAGGCGGGCGCGGATTACGATACCCAGCTCGTCGAATGGGACGACAGGCCGCAGGCCTTGCTGGATGCCAATCCGATGGGCAAGATCCCCACTCTCATCCACCACCACAACGGGCACGATCACGTCATCACCGAATGCGCGGCGATCTGCCATTACCTGGGCGCGATGCAGGCCCCCGAACTGACCCCGAAGGCGGAAGAGACGGCGGATTATTTCCGCTATTTCTTCTTCGTCGCCGGCCCGGCCGAACAGGCCATCACCACGCGCGCCATGGGCTGGTCTGCCGAGGATCCGCAAAAGCAGATGATGCTCGGCTACGGCACCTTCGACAAGGCGATGGACACGTTCGAAACGCTGATGACGGGCCGCGATTACGTCTGCGGCGACCGCTTCACCATGGCCGATGTCTATGTCGGCAGCCAGGTCGACTGGGGGCTGACCTTCGGATCGATGCCCAGTCGCCCCGCGTTCGAGGATTACGCCGCCCGCCTGCGCGAACGCCCGGCCTACAAGGAAGCCAAGGCGATCGACGCCAGACTGATCGAGGAGCGGCAGAATGGCTGACAAGCTCACCACCGTCCTCTGGTTCGACGGCGATGCCGAGGAAGCGGCGCGTTTCTACGCCGATACCTTCCCCGACAGCGCCGTGGGCACGATCTTTCGCGCGCCATCCGATTTCCCCGGCGGGAAACAGGGCGATGCGCTGACGGTAGAATTCACCGTCTGCGGCCGAGCATTTTCCGGCCTCAACGGCGGCGACATGTTCAAGCCCAACGAAAGCGTCAGCTTCATGGTGGTGACCGAAGACCAGGCCGAAACCGACCGCTACTGGGATGCCATCACCGGCAATGGCGGGCAGGAAAGCGCCTGCGGCTGGTGCAAGGACAGATGGGGGTTCAGCTGGCAGATCACCCCGCGCACCTTGCTGGAATCGCAGGCCGCGGGCGGCGAGGAGGCGCGCCGCGCCTTCGAAGCCATGATGACCATGCACAAGATCGACGTCGCCGCCATCGATGCGGCACGCAAGGGGGACTGATCCGATGACACGCAAACTGACCGGCGCCGCCTTCGTCTCGCTCGACGGGGTGATGCAGGCCCCCGGCGGCCCGACCGAAGACCCCACCGGCGGCTTCGACGAAAGCGGCTGGGTCTTCCGCATGGACGACGACGGCATAAACGATACGCTCGGCGCGCTATTCGGTGCGCCCTACGATCTGCTGCTGGGGCGCCGCACCTACGATATCTTCGCGGCCTACTGGCCCTATGTCGAAGGCGAGAATGCCTTCATGGGCGAATCGCTGACGCAGGCGGGCAAATACGTNCTCACCAGCAGCGACGCGCCGCTCGAATGGGAAAACTCGCACCGCCTGTCGGCCATCGACGAGGTGCCCGCCCTCAAACAGAGCGACGGCCCCGACCTGCTGATCCAGGGTTCAAGCACGCTCTATCCGCAATTGCTGGATGCGGGCCTGCTCGACCGGCTTGTGCTGATGACCTTCCCCATCGTGCTGGGCAAGGGCAAGCGCCTGCTCGATGGCGCGATGTCCGCCGGCAGGCTCAAGCTGGTCGACCACCGCGTCACGGAAAAGGGGACCGTCATAACCACCTACGAGCCGGACGGTACCATTCCGCCCATGCCCGCCAACGCCCCCGAGCCTTCCACCAGCGAGCGCGAGATGGCGCGGCGGGCGCGGATCGAGGCGGGAACCTGGTGATGCCGGCGCTCTACGGCCACCGCTTTTCCTCCTACACCTGTACGGTTGTATGCCAAAAGCCTTAGCATTAAAGCGAGGGCATTATGTCAAAGACCGCAATAATTTATGCCAGATACTCGTCAGCGCAGCAGGGTGAAGGTCTTTCAATCGAGCGCCAAATCGAAAAAGGTAAGGCGTTCATCGAAAGCAAGGGATGGACGCTTGGCGACATCCTGATTGATGAAGGACGATCTGCATACCACGGGCGAAATCGCGTCGAGGGGTCAGCGCTTCACAAATTCGAATTGGAAGCCAAACAGGGCCTACATAAGGGCAAGGTACTATGCGTTGAGGAAACTGATCGCCTTTCGCGACAAGGCAGCAAAGCGATTGCTCAACTTGTTTGGGGTCTGAACGAAGCTGACGTTGCCGTGGCAACGTGGAACGATGGCCTCATAAGCGGCGAAGACAGCGACGGGCTATTAAATGAGTTGATGCTGATCGTCCGAGGCAAAATGGACGAGGCCGAGAGTGACAAGAAGCGAGAGCGCGCAAACGCTACTTGGAAGAATCGCCACAAACGCATCGCCAGTGGTGAGAAGAATGTCCCAATCGGAAAGCCGCCCTCTTGGCTGAAGCGTGGTAAAGAAGGGTACGAGGTAATTGAGGGCAGAGATGCGCTCATTAACGAACTCTTCGACCTGTACATCGCAGGCTATGGTTTTGACGCCATTGCGAAACGGTTCAACAGTCGGGGTGAAACGGGTTGGACTGCGTCTCAGCGGGGCTGGTATCAGCCATACCTACACAGGCTACTAACGAACCGAGCAGTGACGGGCGAGTACGTTAACTACCAAACCAACGAGACAGTATCACAGGACTTTTACCCCCGTGTAATTTCGCTTGGTAAGTTCAACAGAGCACAAGCAGTTCTAGAGGGCAAAAAGCGTTCGGGCGGACGCGACACACTGCAACGCAGAAACCTATTATCAGGCATTACATTCTGCGGGGAATGCCGACACACTGCTGGCTATGTTCACAAAGGGCGAGGCCATACCGTCTACAAAAAGAAAGATGGTACAGAGAGCCGGTACAAACGGAAGGAATACCAATTCCTTCAATGTGACAACAATCGTCGGAGGGCGACTTGTGATAACTCAGCGGCCTTCGATTACACGGTAGTCGAAAGCGCTGTCCTACAGAAGATGCTGTCGGCCACGGTCAATGACAACAACCCTCGCTTGAATATGTTGGATGAACAAGTAGCAGATTTGACCCGTCGGAACGAAGTTCTGACGCAAAAAATAAGCAACTTGATAGACGCGCTCGCAGAAGGCGGTTCAAAAGCACTCACAAAGAGGCTCGCGGATTACGAAGTCCAGCAGGAAGCGGTTGAGAGGGAGTTGGCTCAAGTAGCAAACAAACGCGCGATTGAAGCTGCCCTGCCCTCGCGTTCCGATCAACTCGCGATCCTCGACAGCTTAAAGGGTGATTTAGAGCATGACGATGCTGCGACACGCACTCACGCTAGGAGGCAGGTTAATGTGGCGCTCAAGCACCTAGACGCTAGGGTATTATTGTCTGCTGACAAGACGTTCAGCATCGTAACTGACTACGGTTTCTGGCAGTACAATGCTGAAGGCGAATACTTAAATGGTGGAGCCTTCTAGCGGGGCAGTTCAACCACCTCGCCATGTGCTTCGAGGATGAAGCAATCGTCCTGGCGCTGGTAAAATACTGGAACCTCACCAAAGTAGATGCAGCCCTCGTCGCTGTTCCAATGCCTGGGGTCAGTGTCCGCATATTCTTGAAACTGCTCCGCCACAAATTCCCAATCTACCATTTCGTCTACTCCTGTTTGCTTAGAAGTAGAGTGGCGCCAAAGTTGAACTAGAACGACCTAAAGGAGACGCAGCTCGTCGCAAATAGAAAAACCCACCGGACTATCCACAAATCCGGTGGGCCTCTTCCCTTGTCTGCCGCCTCAACGAAAAAACGGCACAGCTATTTATCGTTTTCTGTTCGCTTTTCGAAAAAGACGGTGCTTGATGTTCTGGCTCCACAACACGGAGCAAGACATGAACTGGTACGACATACTAAAAGGCGACACGCGGGATAAGTTAGAAAACAACTGGCGCGAGCAAGCAAAGGTCAAGGGCACCAGCAAGGAACTGGATCATAAACCAGTCTGCAAGCTGTTCATCCCTTGGGCATCTGGTACTTGGCTGCTCACAGAGCTTGAACCCGGCTCTACCCTCGCTTTCGGCCTTTGCGATCTAGGCTTTGGTACGCCTGAAATTGGCGACGTTTGCTTGCACGAACTCTACAGTGTGGAAGGCCCCGGCGGATTGCGCGTTGAGCAGGACATTCACTTTGTGGCGAAGAAAACACTGCGCAAGTACGCAGATGATGCAAGACGGATTGGCTGCGTCGTCGTTTAATACCAACACAACCAGCTCTTGGAACGAAGCGAGGGCTTAGCTCTCGCTTCAACCATGACTAGCAGGTCAAACAGGCTCTAGGATGCCCGCTGAGGGCGCAAGGATCGCTCTTATTCGCAAACTGCTCCGCAACTGCTCTTTCTCCCGATCCATCGTTCTCGGGCATCTGTGGCCATGATACAGAAAGCCCCCAAGCCTGCTGCTCAGGGGCAGACTGCGCAGTGGAGAATACTGCTAGCGCTGCGACGCCGTATTCTCTCAAGCTGACTAAATATCACGTGAGCAAGATGACCTTGCCGGTTTGCTCACGCATGGAAGCCCCGATGACCTCAGCTAGGCGTTGGGGCTTCTTTATGACTAAATATCTACGCTCCAAAACTGACAGGGAGCAATTCGGGAAGGACAGGGAAGGCTTACAACAGGCTGCTCAAAAACCCTTTCCTTCTTGCTGACACAAAAAGGGCCGCTGTCACGAATAGTAACAGCAGCCCATTTGCCTAGCAGTGCGGTTTATGCTGGCTGCTTTTTAGCCTTCTTTTCCGCCCACCGCTTTTTCGCAGCTTCGGAAATGGCCTTGCGGTGTTCCTCGGACATAGTGCGGCCACCAGCACCCGCATCTTGGTTCTGCTCCTTTTCAGGCTCCCAATCGAAATGGCTGTCCAGTTCGCCAGCGCGAGCAGACTTTGCAACGCCTTCGTAGAAGTCCGAAACACGCTCAGCGGGCATGAAATCGTGATCGACTTTGCCATTGCCCCAAAGCGGGAAAGCAGTGTCCTTATCCATCTTTACAGAAACACGGGCCGCGTTGTTCTTGATTGTATAGGTGCCGAGTGGCCCCCTAGCCTTTTTTTCCTTCGCGGCTTTTGCAGCGCGATCAGCTAGCCGTGCGACTTTCTCGCGACGCTTGGGCATGTAGGTTTCGGGGTCTGCTTTGTTGAAGTCCTCTGCCAGCTTGCTGTCAGTGAGTTTGAGAAATTCCAGTGCCATTTGCTTCTTCCTGTTATGCTGTGGTTTAGTACCTGAACTCTGGTTTGCACCAAAGTGGATACAGAGCAAGCCCAGATAAGTAGCCCGCTGGGTTTATGTCTAAAATCAAACGCGCCGGTATTCCTCGCCTACGGCATATCAATCATAGAGCCAAAGGCTCGACCAAGTGGAGGCCAAAGGCCGACCGCAGGTGGAGCGCGAGCGACGGCGAAGCCATCCAGACGACATTACTAGTGAGAACTCGTCCGTAGTGGAGCAGTCCCTTGAGCGTGGAACGCGAAAGCGACTGGCAAAGCGTCGAGGACCGACTGCCGAGCATGGATATTTCTTGGAGGACCAATGGCCTTGCGTCATTACTCTTCGAGAGTAATGGTGTTAGTCTATTGCTCTTCAAGCAATGCCCGTGTTCGGCTTTTCGTTTAATATAGTGGCCGCTCGCAAACCGATGACGAATACTGACAGGACGATCGGTCAGGATCTATATTGTTAGGATAAATACCAATGAACACGGAGCATCACATCAGCGTGTCAAAGAGTTTCAGTTTTTACTGGCGCGGTAGAAACTAGGAGACCCTAGGGGTGGTGATGCTCCCCTAGGGTCATTCATATAAGAAGAGCATCACATGTTACCAATATCAGACAGGTTAGGCAGCTACCTCAAAAGCTGGCACAAAACCTCAACAACTCGCCAAATGGGAAAAGGTCGAGTGGTTGAACTCACCTACACCGACTTCCTCTCCTTGTTCACGCCGGGCCAGCTCATGGGTTTGGAATGGGCAATCCAGAACGACACACTGCGCCAACTGCAAAATGAGAAATCCAGCGAAGCATTGGTTCTCACGTGGCGCGGCTATGAAGCTGTTGCCTCGGGTCACTTCAACACCAGAACGGCGATGATCTGCTCACGTAAGACAAGCGAGAAGAAATGCCGCATGGTGGCTGGCGATACTCATACGGCGGAAACGAAGGCTCGCATCAGCAAGAGCAAAACTGGCAAGCGGAACAGCACCAGCCACAACGAGAACATCAGCAAAGCAACCAAAGGCGTTTCTAAGTCTGCATGGACACCCGAACGCAAAGCTGCTCGTCGAGCTTTGATAGCCGCCAAGAAGGCGGCGAAGGAAGCATCGAAGGATTGATAGCGGGGCAGCTTATCAGACTACCCCTTAGCGGCCCCTGTGCTGCCCTACACGGTCCAAAGCAGCGCCAGACACGCTAGCATACGCCTTAGCCATACAGAGCCTTGCTGAGCATGTTCTGAGTGACACCAACATATTGCTGAGTTGTCACAGGACTTGAGTGCCGCAAGACTTTCTGCACGACGAGCAAGTTAACGCCGCGATCCACCATGTTCGTAGCTAGCGTCCTCCGCCCTGAGTAGCACGATCCTTCCTGCCCTGCCTCGCGATACAACCTCCGCAAAGCAGAGCTAATCCCTGCCGCATCAAAGGGACGACCAGCCCTGTTGAGGAACACGACGCCCTCACGATCACCCATGTAAGCAGAAAGCGCAGAAAGAACCTCCGCACAAACTGGCAAGCTACCATGCCCGCCCTTCCCCTTTGAGTAGCCATGTGGAATGCGCAGTTCCTCCCCACGGAACCAAGAGCGATTAAGCCCTGCTATCTCTTTGGGACGCAAACCCAGCTTAACACTAAGCAGAAGCATCAAACGATACTTCAATGGGTCCGAGCAGGAATCCACATAATCAAACAGTGCTGCAAACTCTGCTTCGCTCTTATTCGGTGCACGCATTGGGTATCTCCTTACCAACACACCGAACAGCCAGATGATCTACTAATCAACCAAAAACAGACCTTAGTAGCAAATAAGTATGTGGTGGCAAAACTCCCCAAAGACCTAGACCCTAAGCAGATATACTCATGGAATATCCGAGGGCTATCATATGCACAGTTTGTAGAAGACTTGCGTACAGGAAAGATAGTTATGGATCATGGCTATGCAGCAAAGGTAACAGAACAAAAGCCATTAAGGGAAGAGAGACAGACTGACTTACCAAAGCGCAGACCGCCAATGAACAAAGTAGAGCACAGCTTTCAAGGATATACTAAGACGTGGGCGGAATGGGCTGACTTGATAGACTGGCGTATGGATCGGTTGATGGCACAGACTAGAGTTCATCCAATTGACTATTGGCTGATACTGCATTGGGATCGGGTTGAGCGCAATCTTGGGAAAGAAGGAAAGCAGTAAGGCAGAGCGCAAAAAGACGGCAAATCCACGCTAAATAGGGTTGCGACGGAACGGTGCCTGAAAAGCAGGCAGGAAACTGGAAAGTCGCAGAGAAGCTAGAGTTTTCGCGTTCTTGAAAACTGGGCACTCTTTTTTAGAAGTAAAACCGGATCAAGGTGGAACCCATTTTATGGCTCGCAGAAAGCTAACCAACCGTCAGAAGACGGACACGGCCAAGAAATACAGCAAAGTGGAGAAGATGCAGAAGCTNATCAAGCAGATGGCTGATGAGAACCTATCACCCACTGAACGCTGGCGGCTGTTGGGCCCAGAGATGAAAGCAATCATCCTGTATCGCTGTCATGGTGGGGAAACCGTCAAGAGCGTTTGCCGCGATCTAGGGCTAGAACCAGCCACCGTCTACATGGCTGCATTCAAGGACAAGGAAGGCTTTGGTGCCGACCTCAAGGACGCCAGAGAGCATGGCCAACACGCATTAGCGGATACCATGTTAGAAACTCCCTTCCGCACGGACTTAAACAGTCAGGATAAGCGATTGCTGTTTGATGCCTGTAAGTTCCTCACCAAAACCAGAGGCCGAGAGACATATGGCGATAAGGTGGAATTGTCGGGTCAGGTGGACACCAATGTCGCACTGCCCAATTGGGCTTTCGGACAGGTCATCGATGCCACTCCACAGGCAGAGCAGCTTACGGACCAGAGTTCAGACAATGGTGTTCCCATTGATGCGGATTATGAGGAAGAGAAAACGCCCGTAGATCGTAAGGGCGATTAGTTTCCGACTGGCCATCGGCACCTTCGTCTAGATGCGATTGTATCGCAACACGGGTTTTCAACTGCCCATCTCAAACCAGTTACAGAAGCGACTATCTTCGCTCCCTTGCCATCATGGTTCCGAACGCCCATCGGGTCGTAGGTCTAGATGCGAATGGTTCGCACGATTGCTCATCCAGAGATACCAGGCCACTATGAGCCAAAGCGCTGCCACTATTCGTGACAGCCATCTGCACCTTCCTCGGTACTCATTCCCCCACATATAATGTCTAGCATCTACTTCCGTCATAGCGAGCAGAATTAGTAGAAATGCGACGAACCGTTTAGTTCTTTTGGGATTGGTAGAGCCATCGGCACCTTCGCTGGTACTCATTCCTCTACTCTACCCATGTAACAGAAATAAGAGCAAAATCGAGCAAAGACCGACACGGCTCGTCGCAAAACTGGTCTGTAAAATGTAGAAGAAGCAGACCTTACTAGGTTGACTACTAGACAGGCGCTGCTGCCGTATCAATTGTAGTAGAGTGACTTGGAAGGAAGGCCCCGAACGGTAGTAGAAACCAGAGTTAATCCCGGTGTCGACTAGAATAGCAGTCAACCGAAAAGATAGGAAAAGAGTGGTTGACAGGATGATCTGGTTTTCAAGGAGGGTACACCCTAGGTTTGGTAGGGTGTGGGCGGTCTCACGATTTTTACTCAATGGTTCAAATTCGAGTTTTCAGAAAACTCGCCCCCTTCGCTCGACAACGTCAGGTCGGGCGCTAAGAAGATCTGATGCTCCGCGTTAAAGACACCCCTGCAGGCCGGACTGGCCTCGTTTTATTCGCCGAGGTTCTTGGCGCGGGAGCATGGGCGCTTGTTGATCAAGACTTCCTTCAGCGTAACGCAATCTGGTTCGTGGCGGTTGCGCTAGTGGGATTAGGCGCAGCTTGGTTTTGGGATGAGATCGCCGATTATCGCGAATGGCGAAGGCAGCGAGGCAAGCCAAGAGTAGAGCAATGGATGTTTATCGACGATGCCGTGAGGTACCTTGCCGACTTCCCACTTCCTCCCACTATGTTGCTTCTTGACCCTAGCTTTTCCATCCGAGTTTCCAACGCTTTGAAAGATCGCTTGGTTTGTGGAGACCTACGAGCGAGAGGGCGCCCCTTCAATGTGCTTCGCGGTGGAATCCAAGAACCGGCTCTTCATCCTCTCAAGCCTATCGATGCCGAGGTTTGGCAAACAGCGCAGATTGAGGCTTATTTCGTACTCTCAGGCATAGTGAGGCAAGTTGCTGCTGGAAATCACATGAACGTGGTTATGACCGGCGATAATGAGGGTTTTCACGACGTGGTAGTTTCACGCAATGAGCTTGAGGATATTTGGCCGACAAGGGGCGCTCTTCGTCCACTGACTGACAGAACCAAGGGCGCATAGGTTTTTGGGAATTCAGAGCATGAAGTTCTTTGCAGGGGTAGCCGTTGGCGCGGTGCTTGTCGGTGGACTTGGTTGGTATCTGCTGGATCGCCAAGCCAATGAACCCATACGTTTTCCAACCTATCAGATGATGGACCTGCGTGATTACGTCCGCGTAGAGGGATCACTCACAGGCGGGGAGAGCGCACCCGTAAACAGCTTCTATTCCGTCCAATGCTATCAACACCGTATGGAGTGCGACATAACCTCCATGAGCGAGATTGGCCGCAAACACCTTGGTATGTTCGATCAAGCAACCCTGCCAGTTTCTGAGTGGAGCAAGACGCATATTCGAATGAGCAGCAAGGATTTAGCCTTACAGGGCAATGCTTGTAACTTCTACGAGATAGCCATCGATCGGCAGAAAAAGTCTGCCACCTATACGCGCCGGCCATTAGAAACAGCGCCAATGGATTGTGGCGAGCGTTTCGAAGAAAGAGTGCTGCGCTGGCAGTTTGGCGATGGGGAAGCGTGGGGCGATCTTAACAACCCAAGCTGACAGCAGGCGTCATACCCGCCCTTTCACTCGCCGTGAAACGCCAGCTCTCCTAAATGCCAATCTACGTGTTCGGCTATCTGGTCAATCAAGCGCTCTAGAATGTCTTCCAACTCATCCATGTAACTACGAAGCACATCCAAGTTGATGAGTTTGAATTCCGCTAAATGCCTATTTCCTTTGATATCCTCGGGATAGCGAAATACCTGTCCCGTTGGATCGAAGGCGTCAAAGTACCCGATAACGTCGCCAGCCTTCTTCATCACTTCTGGTTCGATGAATTCGCGTTCAGACTTTTGAACTAGGGAAACGACCTCGTTCCATAGCTGCATTATGCCATGCTTCTTTTTAAAGGTGCCGCCCGTCTCAAGGAGGGAATTTAATCCGACAACTATGTGTTTGAGAAAAAGCTCGATGCCATGTCGATAGCTAAAGGCCGCGGGATATACAGCGAGATCAACCGGATGGGTGTAATCCTCGGCTGATTTCACGATGGCATTCCCTGCACGGAAAAAGCCTCGCCCGTAATCAACAAGGACGTAAGGACCGCCGTTGTCGCCCACGCAGGCGTTCATGCTTGTCTTTTCGCCGTTGGTGAAGAGTGGATTGTCTGGTTGGTTTACTTTTGGTTTAGGCATTTGCGTCTGAATTCCTTCTTTCTCCGGTAATTGGATCGGCCCTTCTTCGCGGTCAACCGCCCAAAGAATATAACAGTGTTTCTTTTCTCATTTCGTCTATCTAGTAATTGATTCTCATTCGCCATTAGAGCGCTGGCTTTAGTCCACTGCATTTACTAAAAAACTAAGTAGTGGATGGCACAAAGCACATTCACTCCAAACTCCATGCAGTCTTCGCTTTTCGCGATTGCGTGGAATGACCCCGAAGTACAAAATATCTTACTCGCGGGTGGTAGTCGTGGCGGTAAGTCCGCTGGCATCGTGGCGCTTATTATTAATCGCGCCCTAGCTGCACCAAATACTAAGCATGGTATTTTCCGTCTCACGCTTACCAACTGCAATAAGCAGCTTGGCCCTGCGCGCGGCACGTTTCCCGAAGTGCTCGACATGATGTTTCCGGGCTATCGGAAGGAGTTGGAGAAGAAGCCAGACTTTGGCACCTTCAAGAGTGACAGCATCTTCCGCTTCCACAATGGCAGTGAGATACTTTTCGAAGGTCTGGACAAAACGCGCATCGACAACGTGCTTGGTGGCGAATACTCCACCGTTTGGGTCAACGAATGCAACCAGATCAAGGATTATGAAGACGTAATCCTACAGCTTGCCAGCCGTATGAACGGCAGGGGCTTCCTCGAGAGCAATGGCAAGCCTGTAAAGGACGCTCAGGGCAATCCTGTCCCGCTTCGTCCCCTAACCATCTTCGACTGCAACCCTGCCTTTGAGGATGATTGGGAATGCCAGCTATTCAGGGACCACAAAGACCCACTTTCCGGCCAGCCGCTCGACTATCCAGAGTGGTACAAACTGCTCAAAGTCCCGACCGAGGACAACGCCGCTAATCAGGCCGCGAATTACCAGCTAGGTTTGAAGGCAAGATACAAGCATTCGAGCAAGCAGATGGCTCGCTTCGTGCTTGGTGAGTGGTCAGCAAACAATCCAATGGCGCTGTTCAAGCGCGAATGGTTCAAATGGGGCGACGTTAAGAAGTCAGACCTCGTTAAAATCGTCGTGGCTGTGGACCCCTCAGGCAACCAAGGCAACAAGGGCGACTACACGGGTATCGTAGTGGCAGGAATCGACGCTAGCGGGCATGTATGGGTCTTAGAAGACGCATCGCTGAAAGCTACGCCGGAAGTATGGGCCGAGAAAGCCGTCGCCATGTATGATGATTGGCAAGCCGACTACATCGTGGCTGAAAAGAACTTCGGCGGCGAAATGGTCCGCACTGTCATCAACGGGGTAAGGCGCAATGCTCCATTGAAACTAGTGAACGCAACCCGCGCAAAGATCGTCCGCGCTGAACCAGTCGCAATCCAGTACAGCAATGGCAACGTGACGCACTTGGATGGCTTGAAAGAGCTTGAAGCGCAGATGATGGACTACGATGAGAACGCTAAGAAGTCGCCAGACAGAATGGACGCTCTAGTTTGGGCACTGACTGAGTTACTGCGCCTTAACGGCGGTGCATCTGGCGAAACCAGACTAGTAAGACACGGACTGCCCTCGTTCTAGATAGTAAATACGGGACTACTAATTCAGAGGTATTCCCGTGGCAATTGATGATCGCGATCCAATTCTACAAGAACAGCTTGAGCGCGTCAAAACGGCGCGTGACGTACTAAGCGGAACGAGAGCAGTTAAGAATGCGGGTTCAAGGTACCTACCTTACGCTTTCAAAGGCCAAGAAAAGGACGTTATTTCCTACAATGGCTATAAGAAGCGCGTCCCCTTCTACTGCGCAGCAAGCAGAGCGCTAGATGGCTTCCTAGGCATGATGTTCCGCAGGGAACCCATCCTTCACCCTCGTAGGCAAAGTATGGATAGTCACCTGCGGACCTAGCTTGTACACCTTTTCCTTCTTTCCCTCGCGCCGCTGGTTGGCCAGCGCGTGGAAGTTACTGTTCAGCTTGTCCAAAAACGGGTTAACGGACTTCACGGCGTTTGGCAGGGTGCCATATAGCTTGATCTTTCCGTCACGAAACTCGCCCCAAATCACCACGTAATTGCCATCCTCGACCGCTTGCTGGCCTAGGATTTCCTTTCCAATCTCAGCAAACGGCTCCACGTTTTCCACGTAGGCCGAATAGCCGTGATTGGTCCGCGTCGTGATTTTTCCCTTCTTTGTGACAGGCTCCTCGGAAAGCCCGGAATAATGGCGATCAGCCAATTCCAAACCAAGCAGCTTCGTTTCACCATCGAACTTGTACTTGTTGATAAACTCGGCAGCTTCCAAGGGCTTGACTTTGTTCCGCTTCAACTCCCGAAACACCGCCGCGTACTTGTAAGCGGAACGATTGATTTTGAGAGAGCCGTCTTCCTGCGCCATTCCGAAAAGCAGATTGACAACTGCGACCCAAGGATTGCTTTTTTCGCGCTTATCACGCTGCAACATATTGGCCTTTAGCTGCGCATCAAGCGGAGCCTTGTCCCTCTCGTCAAGCTGCATGATGAGGTCAGCAATCCAGTAGGCGCGGGCCAGTCTGTCATAAAGCGCCCGTTGCTCGTTGGTGGTGAACTGGCGTTCACGCTCATGGGCATTGCGCTGCTCAACTTGCTGATAAACACGGAATGTAATCAGCGTATCTTCCAGATTGTCGGCAGTTACTACAAGGTCAGATTGTATTTCATTGATGCTAAAAGTGGTGTCAGTCATTCCATACTCACTAGTAGTAGCAAACGGCTACCGCGTAGGGCGAGTTATTCGCCTTAGTGAGTAAGCTGGCATCGAATCCAGTTAGTAGGGCCACTCCCCAAACTCAGTAGTCAGCGACAGTGAGTTAGTGCCGCTGAACAGAGAGGTATCACGGAACTGGAATCCCGCAACTGTTTTTTTTGATAGAAAAGGGTGGCACCTGAATGCCACCCTTCCCTAGCAACCCAATACCGATTACCCCCAACCATCTAGTAAGTGCGCTCAACTTCACTCACTCGACAGGCTTTGCTTGGGGCGGCTGGTAAAGCTCTTGTTGCACAGGTTTGGAATCCGTCAAGCGTTTTTGATGGTTAATAGAAAGTAGCGCTGTCACGAGTAGTGATAACCCCGTTGGCTACTTCGCTACAAATCGGGGGAAATGTCTTCCGCGCCAACGGGGGCTGGTACGCGCCAGCCAGCTATTTAACAAACCCTACCCCCTTCCGTTTGACCCCCTTTTTGGCCCTAAGTCCATAAATATATTGACATTAACGCTTTCGGGGGAATGCAATGAATTATCCTGTATTAGAACTATCTCGATTTGATCGAATTCACCGCACCAACCATATCATCGACGCCTGCAAGTATCCTGCTGCGGATGATACTGGAACGGTCCACACTATGACCCATTATATGACGGACTGCTTGTTCCGTTTGAAGACAATGGGACAAGAACCGCGGTACTGGAGTTTTGCTAGCTTTAATTCGAAAAGGCATGACAAGGCAGCTATCCGCCTTAATACCGCTTTAGTACTCGAATACCGAGATAGTGCCCGCGCTTCCGTCCTCGCAGAGTTGGCAGACATTGGGCTGGCGCATTGGATCGTAGACACGGAGTCACCAAGCGAAAATCGCTTCGCAGTCATATTTCCTTTAGCAAATCCAATCCTCAATGAAACCAGATCGAACCGTTACACTCGCTTAGCTAGCGTGTTGCTTCAGCAGATTGGCGTCGCTGGCGCTGTTGACGGCTGCAATGCCATTACCTTCCTTGTCGCGCCTCGCCCTACTGCGCTGGTACAGGGCTTTGCAGGGGACATTTTAGACCCTGAACCCTACATCAAAGAGACTGCCCAACTTCTCGCAGAAGCCAACAGCTTCATTGACCGAGTAAAGTCAGAGAATGACGATGATGATGGCCTGTTCGTATGGGGAGGTGCAGCATGAAGATCGAAGCTCTACCTATCGCAGACGCCGACGTTCTAGTTCAAGCTCGCAAAGACAAATTACAAGCGATCCAAAACGGACATAAGGGAGAACTAATCGAGTTGCTAGATCGGACTATTAAACTGTTCGCGGACGCTGCCAGCGAAGTAGCTAGTAGAAATCCAGATCGCTCAGACTAAACTGGCAAACGAGTTCACGCTTTTATACTAGTGAGTGTGATGAAGTTGAACCAGATTGCTTCGCGTCTATAACGGAAGCCGGTGGAAAATCGAACAGCCTGATTGATCGGTTGACAGCATAGCGCCTTAGCGCAGAATGGCCATCGTTTATGCGGAGGCCGTTCTTGTGAATAAAAAGCGTTCAGGTCCAAAGAGGACAATCGCCATGGCGGGGCTTGATGATTTCAACCGCCGTTTGGAGGAACGCTTTCCGCACGTAAGTGAGACCACCCTCCCCAGCGACGAGGACATAAGGGCGATCTACGAGTTTGGACGCTCTTACATACGCGAAGCTGCCGATGCACCGGATGGCCCTGTGTTGGCGTTCTGCGCAGTACATTGGCCTAACAACGGACCAGCATTATTGGGAATGACTTTCGCGTATAACGCACGGCATCGCAAAGACCCAACCACGGGCGACGCCTTGTTTTACCGTATGTGGACTGAGCAGGAATATGGCGAGGTCCAAACGAAGGAACAGATGCAGCAAGACCTCGCTCGGTACTGCTTGGCGCATACGCCCGGCCCTAAGGCGGTCGTCTGACACTCAAGGCGATACCCCGACCAAGGGGCCGAGGCATCACCCGTTAAGCTACATCAGCTCTGTTTAAAGTCCATCTTCGAGCGGCAAACAGAAGGGTGAGAGTTTTCTCCCACCCTTTTCCATGACTTCTACACAGGGTTGTCCTCTAGCGGCGCAGCTATGTTGCCAGTATGTTCCGCAACATGGCGTCTTTCAAAAATAACAGCCTGACGGACCTTATACGCAATGGCTATTGGCTTAGGCTTGTCTGCCCCTGTGGGCACGAGGCCAAGGTGGACCCTGTAACGCTGCGTACTCAGCTTCATAAAATGGGCAAAAGCAGTGAGTTAAACCGCCTAAGTGATAGTATGAAATGTCAGAAGTGCGGCAAGCGCGATTTCAACCCTGTTGCCTGCTTTGGTCCTGAGCGATGGTCTTAACTCGACGAACCACGCTTCAGTTACTTAGGCCCTGAGCCGCTAACAATCACGAGGGCTTCGCGCACATTCTCATCAGATAATGAGATAGTCCAATTCCCGTACAGACCGGGCAGATGGGAGAAAAGATCACGCCGATCCTTTGCTAAAGATCGGGCATGACGAAATGCCCCCGACCCGTGCTTAAGGATATTTGTCAGTCGGTTTATTTGGTCCAACTGTTGGTGAATGGCGTGGCTTTTCGCAAAGCACTTTTTGACGACTTCGTACGTGTGTTTTGTCGGATCATTCAGCTTCGTTATCGATCTGGCCCACTTTTCCCAGTAGTGGAACGAGCTTATGACGAAGGCTTCTCGAATGGCTCGGACTGAGTACGCGACCTCTATCTGTGCATAATCTAGCTCATGCTGAGTGCTGCTAATTAGAACTGGCTGTCCGTCTTCAAACTCATAAACGCTGTCATCGTTACCACTTGACGCGTAATCGAGTGAGGCAGCCTCGGCATCACGAGCAGCGTTCTGTAGGGCTTCCGCAGCCGCTTCATAGCCCTGTCGGATATGATCGACCCCTGACTGATAGAGGAATGCAATGGTAGAAGACGGAAGCTGTACCAATTCTCTGTCCAACTATTGGGTTCTAAGAACTGCCTGCTTTTGAGGGCCAAGCAGCTTTGACCTCAAAACTGAAAGTCATATCGCAAGGCGGCTTCGTCTTGTGGTCTTAAGGAGCACAATTCTCAAAAATGTCGAGGTGATATTGATCCCTTTCGAGCGACGGTATCAATCGGGGTATGTTCGTTCGCCATGCTCTGGATTGTCTCTACGACTATCACGGTCGGAAAACTGTCGGGTAACCTCTGATGCCACATATTGCGCGCCCATTAGTATCTCACCTGTCTCTACCCTGCTCGGCGAGGGTGCAGTATAGCGGCTTTTCACGAAGTCTGGGAAAGTCGACACGACCCGCATGACACGATCGCCATCAAATTGATCGCAGAGTCCAGCAAGGCGATTTGTGGCGGCCTGCAGGTTATGACCGATAGCTTTTCGGTTACTAAGTTCCTCGTTCGAAACCCCGAGTGCGGCTAGACCAGACTTCAAGGCCAGTTCTGTCCCAAGCAATGCACTCTGGATCGTACCGCGATAATCATACGCTTTGGCTGCCGTGGCGGCTGCGGCCTCCAATTGCACATGCGCCCGCCAAATTAGATCTCTCCCCCGGGGGTCGATGGTGCGCTGATGACCAAACTCACTCCATCCGTACCCAAAATCAAGTATGTCGATCGACTGGTCTTTGAACCGCGCGAGATCAACAGTGCTTTCGGCCAGCCACCCCTTTTGAAAATCATTCAGATCAAGCATCTGCCAGAAGTCGATGCGTCCTTGTCCAAATCCGACCGGAGCATACAGCTGGCAAAACATGTCTCGGAATAAAAAAGCTCCCAAGTGCATTCCGCCGACCTGCAATTCCCTCGGAACGAAGAGAAGTTCATTGATGCTAATGGCACGCTCAACAATCGGAGGGGCGCCAAAGCCTGCTAGGATGTAATTCTCGTGTCCAAACTCCCGCAACGCTCGCTGAACTTTTGACAAGGTCCGTGTTGAGGGTTCTTCACCAAGTCGAATGCCCTCATCATCTGCGCGTTTTAGCGCATTCATAATGCTTTCATCGCTAATGTGCCGGTCAGGGTCTGGCGCAGTCGATAACGAGCCATGACAGTGCTTGTAGCGCTTACCGCTTCCGCAAGAACACAAGCTATTTCTCATCTAGAACTCAAATCTCACCCATTGAGCCCTCGGATGCCAGCTTTCCTAACAGTCTCCTAGGAGAAACTGCGAGAGTTTGTCCGCTCAGCCACCCACCACTGGCGCGCTACTCTTGCTGCGCTTTCGAGTACAAGTCGCATAGCTCGGACAGATATGCGTGGTTTGGCTCATGTCCGAAGAACTGCTTCAGCCATTCCGCTTCAGCGTGCATGAAATTCAGACGGACCCCATGCGCCTCAAGGTCATCGGCTTTCATCAGCAGTCGGAATGAACCAGCTGCCTGAACAGAGGTAAGTGCGGCCTCCGAAAGAACGGCTTGGAGCGCCGTGATTTCTAAAAAAGGTCCACAATGGACGGTTTTTTCGTTCGGGTTTGGAGCAAGCATCACTGCCCCCTCCGGCGTTGCATGCCCAGCCAGTTTGCAAAGCTGCTCGTAGGCTGCTCTTCGCTTCTGTCCCGTGAATTGGTCGCGATCATCAAGGGCTTGGCGGATCACCAAAGGGGAGAACTGCCTCTTGCGGTCTCGATCCGATAGCGTACGCCATTGTGTCACCAGTGCGGCATCAGACGTGAAGTAATCAAGCAGGAAAGCAACCTCTAGAACATCACGGATGTGGATCGCTGCCGCCTGATAGTAGCCTGAAAGCGATAACTTCGCGCACGACGCCAACGCATTAAAGCAGCGGATACCGAGATTTCCTAATGTCAGTTGATCATCATCAGGATTGTCCTTCTCAGGGAGCAATGCTTGAAAGAGGTTCATAGCCTGCTCAATCATATGCAGATGCGACGCAAGGTTGGGTATCTCCCCAATGCGCCGCAGTGACTCCGTTCGGAGAGCTTCCTCGCCTGCGTAAAGCCGAGTCATGTTGTCTGGAAAGGTCATCGAAATAATCTATGCCGCCGTACAGCGCAAGAAAAGTGCTAGCCCAAGACCTGCTAATGAGTGGGCAGCTGTTCTCGTAGGTTTATCGATGACAAGACAACCTGAAAACCGGCGACGCCTTCGCCATTGATAAAATGTCGGGTTTGGCGATTTGCGCCTGACGCTGAGGAACAGACTAGATGAACATTTGTTCAGCTGATGCTGGTGGGGTTGTCCCAATCACCTTGCATCATCGACACTAGCGACCCGTTCGATGATGCGCCCTGTCGCATCTGCCTTCATAGAGCGGCAGGGCACCAGCACCGCGAAATCTAGTTAAGCAAGCACTGAGAAGGCACGCTGAGGAACGTTGTGCAGGAACGGCTGTTCAAAGCGATGCTGGTGAGGCAATTCCGTATGCCTTGCGCTATAGAGCCTTCAACTTGTTCAAATGGTGCACCCAGTCTGGTCTACCTCCTTAGTTCGACTGGGCACCAGCACCCTTCGGAATAGTCACAGTGCTCCCCGAATGACGTGCTCAGGCTCGCTAGGATCAAGCACTTGCCAATGATATTCATTCGAGGGGCTGGTGTCGAACTGGCCCTGCGCCTTCAGTTTTTCGATTCGAACTGATGGTGTAGCCCTGCCGTTTCAAGCTTCCCTTGGCGGCAGGGCAAGCTTCCTCAATCGGACATCCGGGCCTATCTCAGCGATGAGGTCAACCGGTATAGGTTAATCGACAACATCAATCGCACTGTCATGGGCATCGATGCTAAGAATCCGCTAACCAGGAGGGCGGCCCCGCATGACGCAGCGACTTGGTTAAGCAACTTCTCTCTGTCGCGATGCATGACCACACGACGAAGTTTCTGACCACACTCAAACCGGCGGACATCCCAATCACTGGTAACTTCTCGTTTCGGAGGAATTGGAATGATCCAAGCCGTTATCGCCTTGCTCGCATTGCTGACGCTGATAGGCATGTCTTTGCGAGCGAACCGAAAATTCGCGGGAGAGCGTCGACTACCAATGCAATGGTCCATGTCAGGAACAGTTAACTGGACTGCTCCGCGGCCTTTGGCATTATCCTTTACGCCCATGTTGGCGGGCCTTGTCCTGGTCGCCGCAACCGCCGCAACGATCATGACCGAACCTCGGCCAGGTCAGGAAGGAATGGCGGTCCCGGTTATATTGTTTCTGTCCTCGGCTTTCTTGGCCGTTCACAGCTTGCATCTGTGGCTGATCAGCAAACTGACAAATCCGACCGGCAGCTAACAAGCCCAATTTCGGACAATTGACTGTGTTTCTCAAATTCCCAAAAGCAGTCATTCACGACTGACTTTGCGCATACAACTCTACGGGATTGCTCGCAGGCCCGGAGACCGTCGGAAAGCAACCGACTATCGGAGGATGCAAATGGCTGGCCGCGAAGAAAGCGTCTGCAAATCGCTAAGAAATGATAAAAGCAGACAATCCGCTAACGACCCCATTGCGGACATAACTTGAGTAGCTAAAGTTACTCGGAAGGAGAAGGATTGGTGAGCTTGGCGCGGATCATCACATTTCGGAATTTCGCAGTAGCTGTCGGGCTTTGCTTGACTGCATCTGCTACCTTGGCGCTAGTTCCTCTTGTCAATCCGCGCGCGCCGCTCTTTCCGTTCATTGCTGCCAATTGGGTGCTCTGGATGATCGTAGCGGGTGTTTTTCGTCGCTCTAAAGCGGAATGGGTCACACCAGCGGAAAGCGTTTGGTGGGATAGACTTACATCGATCGCGCTAGTTTCCTTCACCTTAGCGGGCTTCTTTGCATTGTATCACGGTGAAGCCCTCATTCGTGCCGGAGATTTAGCTCAATTACGTTGAGCCAATCGCCTCGGGTGGCGCAACGACCGCTTTCCACCCCTAATCGGACAATTGACTGTGTTTCTCAAATTCCCAAGAGCAGTCATTCACGACTGACTTTGCGCATACAACTCTACGGGATTGCTCGCAGGCCNNGAGACCGTCNGNAAGCAACCGACTATCGGAGGATGCAAATGGCTGGCCGCGAAGAAAACGTCTGCAGATCGCTAGGACATGATAAAAGCAGACAATCTGCTTGCGACCCAGTTGCGGACATTCAGGATTTTACTATCCTGACTCTGATGAGACCCGCTTTTCTCCTTGCGAGTATCGCACTTTGTGCAGCCGGATGTTCTGCCCCAAACTTGCTGGGCGAGGAAGTCTGGACCGATGAGCGGCTCGCGCAGGCCGATGTAGGATTCGGTTGGAACTTCGAAGTAGAAAGCGTGGAGGCTGCCTCTCGGAACCTCGATGTCTTAATTTACCCCGACAACACCTATCAGATTGAGATCAACGAATACCGAAAGGAAGCGCCACTAGAAACTCTCAGTCGGGTCGAGGGCAAGCTTGCTCCAGCGACTGCCGCTCGATTACGCCGCAGTCTAGCGCGTCTTCGTTCGGGTAACGCAGAAGACATCTTCACTTCCATGCCCGGATGCCCCGAGTGGTCTCATCCGGCTATCGAATACTACGTGGCTTTCGAAATTGACGAAAAACCCGCTTTGACCGTGCTTGATCTCCGCTGCGAGACGCCCGAGACCGTTGAAGGGCGTCAAATAATTTCAGAGGCGATGGCGGCATTTCCACAAGTGGATCGCAAAAGAGTGTTGGCTGGATCGATTAAACTCTGACGTCCGCTTTCCACCCCTAATCGGACAATTGACTGTGTTTCTCAAATTCCCAAAAGCAGTCATTCACGACTGACTTTGCGCATACAACTCTACGGGATTGCTCCTACACGTGGAAAGCGCTGATCCCGCTCTACGCCAACGGCACCGAATTCGAATTTCGCGATGTCGATCCGGGCGCGCCCGATGGCCCGGCCAATATGGATTTCGTGCGCAAGGCCCACCCCGCGGGAAAATTCCCGGTGCTGGCGGACGGCGATGCCAGCGTTATCGAAGCCACCGCGATCGTCGAATACCTCGCCGTGCACCACCCCGGGCCGGCCCCGCTCATCCCCGCCGATCCGGCAGAGACCGCCACCGCCCGGATGATGGACCGGGTGTTCGACAATTACGTGATGGGCACCGCGCAGCTCGTCGTGAACGCCTACATCGCCGATGCGAAGAACCCCGATCCGCAGCAGCTCGACCTCGGGCGCACCGGCCTGCTGCGCGCCTATCGCTGGCTCGAAGGCTGGCTGGCCGATCACAGCCTGCCGCTCCATGTCAGCCTCGTTACCTGTGCTGCGGCCCCCGCGCTGTTCTATGCCGACTGGGTCGAGCGCATCCCCGAAGACTGCCCCCGCGTTGCCGCCCTGCGCGCCGAAATCCTCGCCCTGCCCGCGGTCGCCCGCTGCATCGACGACGCACGCCCCTACCGCCACTATTTCCCCCTCGGCGCCCCCGATCGGGACTGACCGCATTCGAGCGTTCCGTGCCGGAAGCAGACGGGCAGATAACGCCTCAAATCCAGTCAAACAGCCAGATCTCTTGAATGACCGGTTTCCACCCCAGAAGCAGTCGCTCTTGTGTAACGAGAAATACTATTTTATTTTGTGCGAATGGATCAGGAAAAGCGCGAGCTTCGTCATCAGTTGAAGAATGCCGAGCAGGAAAAACTCGCGCTTAAAGGCTTGGTGAAACGAGCCGCAGACGAGCTCGATGATCTGGCAGAAGCAGATTGCTCGGAAGAGGCCATTGATAGCGCAAAGGCTCAGGCTGAGCGGTTTCGAAAGGTCATCGGCTCCAAAGCTGAGCAGTGACAGCCGTCCACCTGCTGCCGCAAGACCGGCGTGCATGATCTTGAGCCAGGGCGTGATCCGGTTTCGACCCTGCGTAATCCCGGAGGTTTGAATGCTATCGCCAACAACGCTTGCCGCCGCATTCGACCGGGTGTCGGAATACTGGTCGCCCAAGGTGATCGGCCAGGTCAACGATCAGCTTCTCAAGGTCGCAAAACTCAAGGGCGAATTCGTGTGGCATGCGCACGAGGGGCAGGATGAGCTCTTTTATGTCGTCAAAGGATCGCTTCGAATAGAGTTTGAGGACGAAGCCGTCGATCTCGAGCAGGGCGACTTCCTGACCGTACCCAGCGGCGTCCGCCACAATCCTGTCGCNCGNGANGAATGCTGGGTGCTGCTGATCGAGCCAGCNGCAACAAAGCATACTGGTGAAGAGATCACATCGCGCACCCGCAGCCTNNAGGAACAGCTCGGCNAATAGCCGTACGGTTGCCCTGCCCTCAGCAGTCTTNGAAATTGGCTACTCCGATTCCACTCAGCCNTCGTCAATTCCCGCGCAGGCGGAAATCCAGCNTGGCCCGGCGCGTCATCGCCNTCTCGCCAATGACTGCAGCCATGCCCGCCACCAGCCGTAGGACCCCCTCTCGAACAATCCTATTTCTGCGCTAAATACTTGACTTTCATGCATCTTTTCGGCATAGATCCCGCCGGATCGGGAGGGCGCGAAAGCTGGTGCACCCCCTTCCTTGCCCCCATGGCCCGCGACGGCGGTGTCCGGAAGGGTNACGCGGCCGGTGCGAAAGGCGCGGGCGTCCAGATCGGGATCGGATGACCTCATCCGGATCGCAAGGACACCTCTCCTCCTTCACCGGATGCGGCAGGCAGTACGATAGCGGTTGCGGGGCCCTTTCGCCCGCGCGGACAGCGGCAGGGGCTCCACGCTTCATCAGGCGAACCCTCCCCGTCGCACCGATTGCCCATGTCGCACTCGAGTATAATCGGGGTTCAGGTTCGTGTTCATGCCCTCCCGCCTNAAGGCTCCGGCAGTGCATGAAATATCCGTGCGATGCGGCTTTACCGCCCCTTCGCACGAGGCCCGGCAGGCAGCCACGCGAACCGCGCCGATACTCCCCGGCCACCGCCATCCCGCTCCCGGGCTACGCCGCGCGTCTCGCGCAAGGTTCGCCCCGGCCGCGTGATCTTTATCTGTCGCGCTACCGCCTTCGGCTGCATGAGCGCGTGATACAACAGGCGTCACAGTCCGGGCTCGCCGCCGGATGCTTTCGTGTGTCCGACTACCCACGTTCTTCGCCACTGCCATTCACCGTGCGTGATGGTCTGCCCAAAGCGGAAATTCCGGGCTCGGGTCNGCTTCGTTTGACTCCCCCCACCAATTTTTGACAGACTCGCGCGCGACGCGCCCGGTCCGCGGGTGCATTTCCCGAGCAGTGCAACCCTCGCGCTGCGAACACGAAATCTTGAAGGATATTCATGACCACTCCAAACAGCGGTGACACCGTCACCATCGACTACGTACTCAAGCGCACCGACGGCGAAGAAGTCGGCAATACCCAGCAGGCCGGCCCGCAGGACATCACCATCGGCAGCGGCCAGATCTTCCCGCAGATCGAAGAAGCGCTGACCGGCATGGCCGTCGGCGAAGAACAGAGCGTGTCGATCGATTGCGCCAATGCCTTTGGCCCGCGCCAGGATGCGCTGGTGATCGACATTCCGCGTGAAAACCTGCCGCCCGAACCCGCTCCGCAGCCCGGCATGGCCATGCAGGCGCAGGCGCAGGACGGTTCGCCCATGACTCTCTACATCGTCGAAGTCGGCGATCAGACGATCAAGGCCGATGGCAACCACCCGCTCGCAGGCGAAGATCTTACCTTCGACATTACCCTGCGCGATATCAAGCAGGCTGCCTGATCGATCCGGCCGGGCGGCGGCGCTCCAAGGCGAGCGCTGTGCCGCCCGGCCACCTCCTGATCTCTTACGCGAGGTTCAGGTTATGCGGCCTCAAGATGAACGTAAGGTCGTCAAGTCGGTTCACTTACGGGTCAGCCCGTTGTGTTACATGTTGCGACATCGACAACAGCCGCAGGTGGTGGAGCGGCAGTACCGACGAAGGATTCGCTCCATGAAACTGACCAAATTGATGAAGGGCAGCGCGCTCGGCGCTCTCGCGGCGGCGATGGCGATCACTGCCCTCCCCGCCGAAGCCGTGGCGCAATCCCGCGACCGGCAGGAACGCGCAGATCGCGGCGACCGCGGTAATCGCGGCGGCGATGCGCGCCAGCAGCGCGGCAATCGCGGTGATGCCCGCCAGCGCGGCGAGGCCCGCCAGCAGCGCAGCGAACGTCGCGAACAGCGCCGCGAAGCATGGCAGGGCAATCGCGGCGATGCCACGATCAGCCGCGGCGACCGCAATTTCAATCGTGACAATCGTGGCTCCCAGCAGGCGCGCGAACAGGCTGCCCGCGCCCAGGCCGCCCGGGCGGAAGCGCAGCAGCGCAATCGCAGCTACTCCGGCGATCGCAACCGTTCCTACACCGACCGCAACCGTGTCGACCGCCGCCAGGAAGCGCGGCGCGAGGCCTATCGCGACGGCCGCCGGGACGAACGTCGCCGCGACGTTCGCGAAGACCGCCGCATTCGCGACAATGCCTATCGCAACGGTCGTCAGGCCGAACGTCGCCGCGACCGGTATGAAGATCGCAACATCCGCCGCGATGGATACAGGGACGGTTACCGCGAAGCCCGCCGCGACCAGCGTCAGTCACGCTATTACGACGGCCGCCGCTGGCACGATTACAACCGCTGGGATTCGCGTGGCTGGCGCAACAACAACCGCTATGACTGGCAGCGCTACCGGCACAGCAACCGGAACGTCTATCGCCTCGGCCGCTANTACTCGCCCTATCGCGATTACCGCTACCGCCGCCTGAGCATCGGCTTCCAGCTGGGCAGCCTGTTCTTCGGCAGCCGGTATCAGATCAACGATCCGTGGCGCTATCGCCTGCCCGCCGTCTACGGCCCCTATCGCTGGGTCCGCTATTACGACGATGTCATGCTGGTCGATATCTACAGCGGCGAAGTGGTCGACGTAATTTACGACTTCTTCTGGTAACCGCCTTCCGCCGGCCGGCTTGAGAGTGGTCCGGTCGGCAATGAGGCCCCCGTCGAGTGATCGGCGGGGGCTTTTTCGTGGGCCTCAGCCCGGGACCTTGCCGAAGGGCAGCATGCGGAAAATGCCGCCGTTCTTGTCGAAGAAAGTATGCTTCAGCGCGCCGAGGATATGCAGCGCGATCAGATAGATGAAGATCGATCCGCCCAGCGCGTGCATGTCGAAGATGGTGCCGCCCAGCGCCCTGTTCTCACCTACCGGAAGCTGCGGAATGGTGAACAGGCCGAAGAAATCGATGCTCCGTCCGGTCAGCGAATTGGCCAGCCAGCCGCCCAGCGGCAAGGCGATGAGCAGGACGTAGAAGATGACATGCACCGTGCGCGCCAGCGTCTTTTCCCATCCGGCAAGATCGGACGGCAGGGGCGGCACCTTGTGCGTGGAGCGCCACAGCAGCCGTCCCACGGTCAGCACCAGGATCGTGATGCCCACGGCCTTGTGATAACCCATGACCGTGCCGCGCATCGCGCCTTCGAAATCATGGGCACGTTCGACGATCTGCCAGTTGGCGATGACGAGTATGGCGATCAGCCAGTGAAATATCATCGCCCCTGCAGAATAGCGGCGCGCAGTCGTGTCGGTCATGGTCCATTCCCCCGGAACGTTTCACCCCTACCTACCGGGCGCGTGCAAACTGGCAAGTCACGTCTTGTCGCAGACGATGCGATTGCTACACGTCCCGCATGACTACCAAGACCGCCCCCGTTCCCGATCAGGATGCTCTGAAGCGNGTCGGCGCCAGAGTTCGCAAACGTCTCGATGCCGATCCGCAGGCCTACCGGGTCCCGACCGACAAGGCCGACATTTACGCCATCGGCGATTTCTTCACGCCGGAAGAATGCCAGCGCCTGATGCACATGATCGATGCCGTCGCCCGGCCCAGCCAGCTTCACGAAACGGCCTATGTGGCCAAATTCCGCACGTCCTATTCAGGCAATTTCGATCCCCACGATCCCTTCGTCAAATCGATCTCGCGCCGCATCGACGATGCGCTNGGCCTGCCGGGAAAGGTGGGCGAGAATATCCAGGGCCAGCGCTATCTGCCGGGTCAGGAATTCAAGCCGCATAACGACTGGTTCTATACCGATCAGGAATATTGGAACATCGAACGCAAGCGTGGCGGCCAGCGTTGCTGGACCGCCATGGCCTTCCTCAACGAAGTNNAAGAAGGCGGCCACACCCACTTCGTCGAGGTCGGNGCCTCGATCGAACCCAAGCCCGGCGTGCTGCTGGTGTGGAACAACGCCACGCCCGAAGGCCTGCCGAATGAAGATACGCTCCATGCCGGNACNCCGGTCATCAAGGGTCAGAAATACGTGCTGACCAAATGGTACCGCACGCGCAAGCACACCTGACCTGTCAGGTCGCCGAGGCCCTGCCCCGGGCCGGAGCGACTATGCCTTCGCCAGCGCCTCGGCAATCAGCTTGCGGGTGTTGGCGACGCCGTAAAGCGCGATGAAGCTGCCCATGCGCGGNCCNTGCTCGCTGCCCAGCAATGTCTGGTACAGCGCCTTGAACCAGTCGCGCAGGCTCTCGAACCCGTATTCCTCGCGCTTGCCGATTTCATAGACCTGCGTCTGCAAATCCTCCGCGCTCGTATCTTCGCTCGCATCGGCCAGATAGGCGTCGAGCGTGCGGAGCGCCTCCGCCTCGTTCGTGGTCGGTGCGCGCTTGTCCAGAGTGGGCACGATGTAATCGCGCGTATAGGCAACCGCAGTGCTGATCAGCACTTCCAGTTCCGGCGTGATCTGGCCTGCGCCGATATAGCTTTCCAGATAATCGCGCAGCGACGCCTCGCTCGCTTCGGCGCCCAGCACGCTGGCAAGGTTCAGCAGCAGNCCATAGGTCACCGGCAGGCTTTCGCCCGCNCCCGGTGCCTCGCTNCCTTCGAANCCGCCATTGGCGCGCGCAAGGTGCCACACCGGATTGCCCAGCTGCTTGTCCAGATCCTGTTCGGACAGGCGTTCGCGGAACTGCCAGTAATCGTCCACCGCGCGCGGGATCACGCCCACATGAAGCTGCTTGGCGCTCTTGGGATTGGGGAAGATGTAGAAACCCAGGCTCTCTTCGCTGCCATAGGTCAGCCATTCCTCGATCGTCAGCCCNTTGCCCTTNGACTTGGANATCTTCTCNCCCTTCTCGTCGAGGAAGAGTTCGTAGATCAGCCCNTCGGGCTTCTTNCCGCCCAGGACCTGCACGATCTTGCCCGACTGNGTGACGCTGTCGGTCAGGTCCTTGCCGCACATCTCGTAATCGACGCCCAGCGCATACCAGCGCATCGCCCAGTCGACCTTCCACTGCAGCTTGGACATGCCGCCAAGCGCGGACTGCTCGACCACGCTGCCGTCTTCGTCGGTGAAGCGGATCGTGCCAGCTTCGGCATCGACCACTTCGACCGGCACCTGCAACACCGCCCCCGTGGTCGGGCTGATGGGCAGGACAGGCGAATAGGTCTTGCGCCGTTCTTCGCGCAATGTCGGCAACATGATGTCGAGGATCGCGCCGTTCTTGCGCAGTACCTGCCGCAGGGCGTCGTCGAAAGCGCCCGAGTTGTAGCGGTCGCTGGCAGACATGAACTCATATTCGAAACCGAACCGGTCGAGGAATTCGCGCAGCATCGCATTGTTGTGATGCGCAAAGCTTTCATGGGTGCCGAACGGATCCGGAATACGTGTCAGCGGCTTGCCCAGATTGGCTGCCAGCACGTCCTTGTTGGCGATATTGTCCGGCACCTTGCGCAGCCCGTCCATGTCGTCGCTGAAAGCGACGAGGCGCGTCTTGCCGTCTTCCGGCTTTGCGCCGATCATGGCTTCGAAGGCGCGGCGCACCAGCGTGGTCCGCAGCACTTCCTGGAACGTGCCGATATGCGGCANACCGCTGGGNCCGTACCCNGTTTCGAACAGGACCGGCGAACCGTCCGGCTTGGCACCGTCGGGATAGCGTTTGAGCAGGCGCTGGGCCTCCTGAAACGGCCAGGCCTTGGAAACGCGTGCGGCGGTAATAAGATCGGTCATGCTCATGGCTGTTGCCTCTTGCCCAGTCGCATCGCGGTTGCAAGCGCGAAGGCGCGGGCGATCGACCAGCGCCGCGATCTGCAATTAGGCTTTACTGCTTGGAAAGGTCGGAGCAAGGGCGGCCGCCATGCTTCGCTTTCGCGATCCGATTCGATTGATCCCGGTGCTTTTTCTCGGGTTCATCATCGTTGGCACCGCCATACTCAGCCTGCCCCTTGCGACCGCGGACGGAACACGCGCGCCGCTGCTCACGGCCTTCTTTACCGCTACCTCTGCAGTTTCCGTTACCGGCCTCATCGTAGAGGACACGCCCGTCTACTGGTCGCTGTTCGGCCAGACCGTAGTGATGATCCTGTTCCAGATCGGCGGCTTCGGCATCATGACAGCAGCGACCCTGTTCGGATTGATGGTCGGGCGCGGCTTCGGACTGCGCGATCGCATGGCGACACAGGTGGAACGCAACCGGCTCGAAACGGGCGACGCTGCATCCGTGCTCAAGCTGGTCTTCAAGATCACCATCTACGTCGAAGCCGCCGTCGCCCTGGTGCTGGCGGCCCGCTTCGCCATCACGCACGGCATGTCTATCCCTGCCGCCATATGGCACGGGGTGTTCCATTCGGTCAGCGCCTTCAACAATGCCGGCTTCTCCAGCTTTTCCGACAGCGTGATGAGCTACCAGACCGACCCGGTCATACTGGGACCGATCATGCTTTCGGTCATTCTCACCGCGCTCGGTTTCCCGGTGATGCAGGACATCCGCCGNCACAAGCTGCGCTGGCGGCAGTGGTCGCTTCATACCAAGATCACCGTATCGGGCACCGTNGCNCTGCTGCTGTTCGGCCTGGTTGCGACNGCNGCCATGGAATGGGACAATCCGGACACGCTCGGGCCCATGACAACGGGCGCGAAAATGCTGAACGCGGCATTCCATTCGGTCATGCCCCGCACGGCAGGTTTCAACAGCCTNGACGTCGGATCGTTTCANGACGAAACGATCATGGCGAATTATTTCCTGATGTTCGTNGGCGGNGGCAGCGCCGGTACCGCGGGCGGTATCAAGGTCACCACCTTCCTTGTCCTGTTCGCCATCGTCCTGTCGGAAGTGCTGGGTCGNCGCGATGCGGGTCTGTTCCAGCGTCGCTTCGGTCGGGCGGTCGAACGCCAGGCCCTTTCGGTCACCGTTCTGGCCGCCGCCCTCGTTTTCGCCGTGACCACCTACATCGCATCGATCAGCCCTCTTCCACTGGACGATATCCTGTTCGAATGCATATCGGCCTTTTCCACGGTAGGCCTGTCGACGGGTATTACCGCCGATCTGCCGCCCAGCGCGCTGATCGCTCTGTGCGCGCTCATGTTCATCGGGCGNGTGGGCACNATTACCGTGGCGACCGCACTGGCCCTGGGCGGCCGCGAGCGGCCCTANCGCTATCCCGAGGAGAACCCCATTGTCGGCTAAAACACGCAAACCCGTCCTGATCGTCGGNCTCGGCCGGTTCGGGGGCGCGATCGCCCGCACGCTCGAACGCATGGGCCATGAAGTTCTCGGCGCCGATACAGATCCGCGGCTGGTGCAGGAATTCGCCGGCGATCTGACCAAGGTNGTCGAAGCCGACTGCACCGAAGTGACCACGCTGGAACAGCTCGGCGTCTCCGATTTCGAAGCGGCTGTTGTGGCCATCGGCACGGATATCGAAGCCAGCGTACTGGCTGTGCTCGCGCTGTCGGATCTGGGTCTGACCAACATCTGGGCGAAAGCCACCAACGACAAACACGCCCGCATTCTCGAACGCACGGGGGCGACCCACGTCGTGTTTCCCGAACAGCGCATGGGCGAACGCGTCGCGCACCTGCTGAACGAACGCCTGCTGGACTTCATCTCCTTCGGCGAGGAGTTCGCCATTGCACGGCTCAAGGCTCCCGAACCGATTGTGGGTCTGCCGTTGATCACCAGCCAGTGCCGCAAGAAGTTCGATGTAACGGTCGTGGGCGTGAAGCGGGAAGGTGAGAATTTCATTCACGCCGTCCCCGACACGATCATCTTCGAAGACGACGAACTCGTCGTCTCGGGACGCATCGCCGATATCGAAAAGTTCTCGGCAATCTAGAATGCGGCAATTGGCACGCAAAAGGGACGCCCAACTCGGTAGTGGACGCCCCTTCCGCTGCGACACCTTTGAGGGTCGGGTGGGTTTTTAGGCCGTCGCAGGACGCCAGCCGCGCAGCTCAGGCCAGACATTGGTGTACTGGCTGAGATCGATGCCCGGCTTGCGATCGGTAAAGCGGGTACCCAGCGACTGCAGGATCAGACGGGCCCTCTTGGCGCGGGCCTTGTGCGAGGCGAAGGGGTTGGCGCGGTCCGGCTTCGCATCGATCATGCGTTTCAGCAGGCGATCGCGTTCCACCGGATTGCGCGGTGCTTCGCTCGGCAGTTCGACGGCCACGTCCTTGTTGCTCGTCACGGGCGTGATCGGTTCTGCACGCATCGCCGGGGCAGGCTCGCTGTTATAAGTTGCGCCGACTGTTTCACTGTCCCGGCTCAGCGGCTCGGCAACCACCGGCTGCTCGATGACGGGGACTTCCTCGTCCCGCTTGCGGCGACGCGAACGGAACAACAGGAATGCTGCAAGGCCGACACCGCCGACGGCCAGAAGAGCAAACAGCAGCGCAGCACCCGACCCATCGCTCACGGGGTCCTGTACCGGCGTAAGCTCGGCTGCGGGCGGCGCGCTTTCCGGCGCGGTCGCGGCGGCGAGCGGCTGCTCACCGGCGGCCTCGGATTGGCTATTCGCGAACGGCGCTGTCGTAGGCTCAGCCTGTTGGGTGGCGGCGACCGGCGCTGGTGCTGGCGCTTCGCGAGTAGCCGCGCGGGTCGTCTGCGTCGTCGCAACCGGTTCTGCCTCGTTCACGACTGGCGGCTCTGCCACCGGCTCGGGCTCGGGAAGCTGAACGGTGATTGGCGCGGGTACCGGCGATGTCGTTGCGACCGGCGCGGTCGAAGGTACGGCCGGGGCGGTCGATGCGGCAGGCGCTTCCTCGGGTATGTCGAGCACAATGGTCGGCGCTTCCTGGGCACCTGCTGCTGTGGTGTGGAGCGCGGCCATCGCGGCAATCGCAATGGGGGCGCTGGCGATCAAGTGGCGTGTCTTCTTCATGACTATAAAACGGGCATCTTTTCGCCACAGTTCCGATGAACGATCGTTCAGAAAACTCTATCCTCCTGATTTACATCGCATAATCGAATCCGTTTCACGGCTAAGCGCCGACCAATCACGACGAACCGAGCGCTCTTCGGCATAGTTCTGCCAGCTTCTGTTTACTTTTCGTTCCCTCCCTTTCATGGTCTTTCGGTGATCCAGCCCCTGCCTCTTCCCGCCCTTCACGCCAGCCACGCGGGCACCTGGCTACGCGATGCGAACGGCGGCACGCGTGGCTGTTCGAAAGGCGAAGCCGTGATGGCTGCCGCCGACACGCCGCAATTGCTGATGAATGCGCCATTGGTCGCCAGTCGGCTGGGCTACCCCGACCTTTCCGGCCTCGATCTGCTGGAACTGTTCGCCTTTATCCACCCGGCCAGGTTCTGCGTTCCGACCCCCAAAGGCCTCGCCCATGCGCTGTCACTGGACGAGCCGGTGGACGACGCATCGGTGCCGCTATTACTCCAGCAGGCGGCAGGCGTGCTGATGGCCACGTGCGAAAGCGAAGACTGGGCCGAACGCGAAGGCGCATGGTCTTCGCTGCAGTCGCTCGCACGACTGCGCTGGCCATGGGCCGGTGTTCTCTCGGCCCATATAAGAAGGCCGGAACGGGCGGAAAAATGGCTCTTCAGCCGTCTGCCCGAATGGGAAGAAACGCCCGAGCGTCCCCAGCCCGCGCAAGTATTGATCGAAGAGCCTGAGATCGAGGCCCAGCTTGCCCGGCTGACCGGCGAAGGCGCCGAACAGCGCGAAGGCCAGCGGTCCTTCTCGCGCGGTGCGGGCCAAGTCTTCGGGCCCCGGGACCGGCAAAAGCGCCCGCATGTGCTACTGGCGCAGGCCGGNACCGGCATCGGCAAGACNCTCGGCTATCTTGCNCCCGCCTCCCTGTGGGCGGAACGCTCCGGCGGNACGGTNTGGGTATCGACCTATACCAAGAACCTCCAGCGGCAATTGCGGCGCGAAAGCAATCGCGCATGGCCNGCANCGCGCCCGGACGGCTCACCGCCNGTNGTGGTGCGAAAGGGGCGGGAAAATTACCTTTGCCTGCTNAATCTGGAAGATGCGNTGCAAGGCGGGTTTGCCGGACGCCCCGCAATCCTGGCCCATCTCGTGGCCCGCTGGGCAGCCTATTCGCAGGACGGCGACATGATCGGCGGCGATCTTCCCGGCTGGCTCGGTACGCTCTTCCGCAAACGCGGGATCGCGGCTCTGACGGACCAGCGCGGCGAATGCGTCTACGCCGGCTGCCCGCACTATCGGAAATGCTTCATCGAACGCAGCGCCAGGAATGCGGCGCAGGCGGATCTCGTGATTGCCAACCATGCGCTGGTGATGGTCAACGCAGCGCGCGGGCGCGATCCGGCCAGCCGTCCAACGCGGATCGTCTTCGACGAAGGGCATCATGTGTTCGATGCCGCCGACAGCACGTTCTCCGCTGCGCTTACCGGGCAGGAAGCGATCGAACTGCGCCGCTGGATCATCGGCCCGGAAAAGAACAGCCGCGGCCGTCGCCGTGGGCTTTCGGCGCGGCTCGCCGATGTCGCAAGCTATGACGATGCAGGCGGTGTGGCCGTCGAAGCCGCAGTCGACGCCGCCCAGGCGCTGCCCTCCGAAGGCTGGCTGGGACGTTTGGCCGAAGCTGCCCCCCTCGGCCCGCTCGAGGAATTGCTCGCTGCCGTGCGCACGACCACATTCGCGCGTGACGAAAGCGGTCTGGAAGCGGGATACGGGATCGAGACCGAATGCGCGCAGCTGCCGGGCGAGCTTGTCGAGGCGGCCGGGACCGCCGCACAGGCGCTTGCCGCCATACGCACCCCCCTGCTGAAACTCGCGGGTCGGCTGGAAGCCATTATGGAAGACGCGCCCGACTGGCTCGATGGCCAGGGCCGCGCCCGGATCGAGGGAGCCCGCCACTCGCTCGCCTGGCGGATCGACCTCATCGCAGCCTGGGAAGCCCTGCTGTCACGGCTGGGCGGTCCGGCGGACCCCGAATTCGTCGACTGGCTACAGGTCGACCGCAACGATGCCCGCGAATTCGACGTCGGGCTATATCGCCACTGGCTCGATCCGATGAAGCCGTTCGCCCGGGTGGTTCTCGAGCCGGCTCACGGGGTGATGCTGACCAGCGCCACCCTGACCGATCGCGACGAAACCGGGCCCGACTGGCCNCATGCCATNGCCAAGAGCGGNGCACCNCATCTCGAACTNGCNCCNANGACAGCGCAGGCAGACAGCCCNTTCGATTATGCCAGCCGCGCCGAAGTTCTGATCGTCACCGATATCCGGAAAGGCGACATTCCGGCGCTCGCCGGCGCCTACGCGCGGCTGATCGAGGCATCGGATGGCGGCGTGCTGGGCNTGTTCACNGCCATCCGCCGGATGCGCGCGGTCTATGGCCGCATCGCNGACCGGCTCGCCCGCACAGGCCTGCCGCTCTATGCCCAGCANGTCGACCCGATCGATACAGGCACGCTGACNGACATATTCCGGGACGATCCGCGCGCCAGCCTGCTNGGCACCGATGCGCTGCGCGACGGGGTCGACGTGCCCGGCCGGTCGCTGCGCTGCGTCGTGATGGAAAGTGTGCCCTGGCCGCGCCCCACNATTCTCCACCGCGCCCGCCGCGCTGCTGCCGCCGAGCAGGATGGCGGTGCGAAACGGTATGACGACCGGATCATTCGCGCACGCTTGGCGCAGGCTTTCGGGCGCCTGATCCGCACGCGCGAGGACTCCGGCCATTTCGTGGTCCTCTCTCCCGCATTCCCGACACGGCTGCTGTCGGCCTTCCCCGAAGGCACACCCGTCACGAGGCTGACACTCGAAGAAGCTTTACAGCGCGTGGCCAACGGTGTTGTTAGCCCCGAGCATTCGCCAGCGGAGAAGCAGCCTCAGTGAAGACGCACGCATGAAAATTCTCGGCCTGCTGCGCCATGCGAAGTCCGATTGGGGCCAGAGCGACAAGCGCGATTTCGACCGCGGCCTCAACACCCGTGGCCGCAAGGGCGCGCAGGTCGTCGGCGATCATATCCGCGAACATGGAATCAAGTGGGATAAGCTCGTCGCCAGTCCGGCAGAGCGGGTGAAGCTCACCCTGTCCGAAGGCATTCCCGATCTCGAACCGCAATGGGACGAACGGCTCTATCTCGCAGGAACGGACACCATCATGGAAGTGATCCGCGAGGCGGGCGGCGATGCCGACACGCTGCTCGTGTCGGGCCACAATCCCGGCCTTGGCGACATGCTGTTCGAACTGGTGGCTCCGAAAAACGAAAACGCCCTGTACGATGAAGCCAAGGTAAAATTTCCCACCGCCGCTTTCGCCGTGTTCGAACTCGACATCGAAGACTGGGCGGATCTGCGGGACGGCTGCGGGAAGCTGGTCCACTTCGCCCGCCCGCGCGACCTCGACGCCGATCTCGGACCGGAATACTGACCCGGCAGCGGCGTCGCCCGATCAGGCCGGCGTAGATATTTTCATGAGAACGAGCCCGCATACGATCAGGACGGCAGCCGTCACGCGGGCGAATGAAAACGCTTCGCCAAAATAGGCAATCCCGATGATGAAGGCCCCGAGCGCGCCGATCCCCGTCCAGATCGTATAGGCGGTTCCCAGCGGCAGCACCTTCATCGACCAGGCCAGCAGCCCGAAGCTCAGGATCATTCCAGCGATCATGGTGACGGTGGGCCAGAAGCGCGTGAAGCCTTCCGACTGCTTCATCGCGGTTGCCCAGACAATTTCGAAAAGCCCTGCGAAAAACAAAGCGAGCCACGCCATAACAGCCTCCTGAAATCGCCGGGCCGTCCCGGTCTTGAATGTCAGAGGCGGGAACGTGGTCTCCGCGCGGATTTGATACCTTCGGTTGTGCCAGGAATCAATGCGGCTGACGGCTTGACCGGCTTTACCGCAGAACCCGCGGCCCCGGTCCGCCCTCGGCGGCGACGTCGTCGGGGTTGTATAGCTTGCAGGTCTTCAGGCTCAGGCATCCGCATCCGATACAGCCATCGAGATTGTCGCGCAGCGACTGCAGCTGGGCGATCCTGCGGTCGAGGCTCTCACGGATGGCCTCGCTGATTTTCCACCAGTCGAAGCTCGACGGGGTCCGGCCCTGCGGTAGGCTGCGCAGGTGCTCGCCTATCTCTTCGAGCGACAGGCCGAGCTTCTGCACAATGAGAATGAAACTCAGCCGCCGGATATCGCTGCGCAGGAAGCGCCGCTGGTTACCGCCGGTGCGGTGCGACTGGAGCAGCCCCTTGTCCTCGTAAAAGCGTATCGCCGAGGGGGTGAGACCGGTCCGGCGCGCGAGGTTGCCGATGGTGAGCAGATCGTTCGGATTCATCGATATCTCTGATAGGCGAATTGAAGCTTGACCTCAAGTAAGCTTGAGGTTGCATAGGGTGTGCATCGAAACCGCAGGCATTTGTCCGAACCCTGTTCGGGCGCCTGTCAAAAAGGAGATGCACAATGCCCATCGGACGGCTTGAACACACGAATATATCGGTCACGGACCCCGACCGCAGCGCCGCGCTGCTNATCGATCTGCTCGGNTGGGAAGAACGCTGGCGCGGCGNATCCAAGATGGGTGGACGCTCGATCCATGTGGGTGANAAGCACGACTACATTGCCCTNTANACGGGCGATCACGTGACCGGCGACTTTGCGAAGGGCAATCCGCTCAATCACGTGGCGTTCACTGTCGACGATCTCGACGCGGCGGAGAAAGTCGTGACGTTCTACGGGCTCAAACCGTTCGGCCACGACGATTACGAACCGGGCCGGAGGTTCTACTTCTTCGATTGGGACGGGATCGAATTCGAGGTGGTCAGCTATGAATGAGCTGCTGCCCAGAGAGCCTATGTTCGCGCCACCTGAACCGCACCCGGTGCGCCGTGAAATCCAGCCATCGCGGCCAGAGGAACATCCTCGAACCGGCCGAGCCATCGGCGGGCCATTTTCGCCAGTGGCATCGGATTGAGATAGTGCCGCTTGCAGCGCCCGTCGCGCTCGGTAGCGACCAGTTCGGCCGCTTCGAGCACGGCGAGGTGCTTGGCCACCGCCTGCCGCGTCATCGGCAGATCTTCGGCCAGAGCAGAGAGCGTCAAGCCCCCCTTCTCGCTCAGCCGATCGAGCAGGAGCCGACGCGTTGGATCCGAAAGAGCGGCGAAGGTGTCGGTCATGCCAGCAAGGTTAAGAATGCCTTGCCGAGTCGCTCAATTCTCGCGCGGGAGTTGTCCACGGCAAGGATTCATCCGGGCAGTCCCTGCGTCTGCCGCAGCGCCTCGCCCAGAGCCATGCCCGCGCTGGTGGCGAGATTGAGCGAACGGACCTCTGCCCGCATGGGCAATCGCACGCTCGCATCGACCACTGCGCGCACGGCATCGGTCACGCCTGCGCTTTCCTTGCCGAACAGCAGGACGTCGTCAGGGCGATAGGAAAAGTCGTAAGAAGACTGGGTCGCGCGCGTCGTAAAGAGGACAATACGAGCACCTGCGCGCGCTTTCCGGAATGCGGAGAAATCCGCGTGGCGAATAATCTCGACGTGATCGATGTAATCCATGGCAGCGCGGCGAACCCGCCTGTCGTCCCANGGGAANCCAAGCGGTTCGATCAGGTCGATGCCTGCGCCCATGCATGCGCCGAGGCGCATGACGTTGCCGACATTGCCNGCAATCTCGGGTTCNAACAGGGCAATGCGCATGGGCGTTACAGCAGCCGTTGCATGGCCGCGGGCTCTCCGGCCCATGGCTGATCGGTCCGGTCGATAATCAGATCGCCCGACCACGGCTCGCACAAGGCGCGCGCATCCGCGGGCGAACCGTCGATCCACACGGGCCACTCTTCCTCTCGCAGCAGCACGGGCATTCGCGTGTGAAGGTCGGCAGCTGCGGCCGCCGCATCGGTCATGACCATGGAATAGCAATGCCCCCATTCGTCGCTGTCGCGCCATATGCCCGCTACGGCGAAAAGGTCCGCGTCCGGACGCGACAGCCAGGTGCGGGTCTTGCCCCCTTTTGGGCCTTCGGCTTCGGCCCAGGCGGTAACGGGGATCAGGCAGCGCCGNTCTTCGAAGCTGTAGCGCCAGAANAAACTGTCGAGCTTGTCGGTGCGCGTGTTGTTGACCGGTCTGGACTTCAAGGGCTGACCATTCTTGCCCTTGAGGACAAGAGGAAACCCCCAAGTCATCTGGCTGAGCGTGCCTTCGGCCACCACGGCACCGGGATAGCCGGGAAATACCTCCTCGCCGAAATTTGCGCCGCCCAGATCGTTTACCGCCCTGAACAATCTGGCGACCTCGTCCCTGCCCTTGGTCATGCGGTAGAGATTGCACATCAGGCGTTGCCTACGACGAAGCACGCGGCAGCGACGAGCGCGCCGGTCCACCGGTTGGCACGGAAGCGATCCAGCGGATTGCCCGGCGCCTCTCCGTCGAGCGTTGCAACCTGCCAGAGGAGATGTCCCGCTGCTGGCAGGAGCGCCAGCAGTGCAACCCAGTCTGCCCGGTAGAGCCAGAAGGCCAGCGCCCAAAGTGCCACGGCCGCAGCATAGCAGAATGCCACCCCGCCGCGCACTTTGGTACCCATGCGCAAGGCGGAAGACCGAATGCCGACAAGCGCATCGTCTTCGCGATCCTGCATGGCATAGATCGTGTCATATCCGATGACCCACAGGGCCGCGCCGGCATACATGGCGGCCAGCGCGTCGAGATTGTCGGCGCGCAACTGTGTCCAGCCGACCAGCAGTCCCCAGGTGAACACCATCCCCAGCCAGGCCTGCGGCCACCATGTGATGCGCTTCATGAACGGATAGGCCGCCACCAGCAGAACACTCGCAAGTGCCACGCCCTGCGCGATCGGGCGCAGTTGCAGCAGCACCAGCAGTCCGACAGCGCCCAGAGCGCACAGCCAGCCCCATGCCAGTTTCTTCGAAATGCGCCCGCTCGCCACGGGCCGGGCCGCGGTGCGGGCCACCTTGCGATCCAGATCGGCATCGACGATGTCGTTGTAGACGCAGCCTGCGCCGCGCATGGCGATGCTCCCGAGAAGGAGCCAGGCGACGAGTTCCAATTGCCAACCCGCCCCCGTCAGCCACACGCCCCAGGCGCANGGCCAGAACAGCAGCCACCAGCCGATCGGCCGATCGAAACGCGCCAATTGCGCAAGATCGCGCGGCACTTGCGGCAGTCTCGCGACAATGCCGCGATGTTCGCTGTCGGGTACGACGTCCATGTTCGCGGTTTCGCTCATCGCTTGCTCCCTAACCGCAGGCGTGCCACCTGCAAAGCCATGCCCGCAACACCAGAATGGCCGCCCAGATCCGCTCCTCGCCTTTTCGTCGAACAGGAACTGTCGTCGAAACAGCCTGTGCAGGTCGAAGGCAATCAGGCGCACTACCTTGCAAAGGTCATGCGCGTTTCGCCGGGCGACGCCGTGATTTTATGCGACGATATCAGCGGTGAATGGGCGGCAGAAGTGGTTGAGACAGGCAAACGCCATGTCCTGCTGCAGCCCACCGACCATCTGCGCCCGCGCGAGCCGGTGCCGGATTTCTGGCTTTGCGCGGCTCTGCTGAAGAAAGACCGGTTCGACATCGTNCTCGAAAAGGCGACCGANCTCGGGGTCGCCCGCATTNCGCCNATCGTCACGCGGCGGTGCGTGGCGGACAAGCTGAATCCCGAGCGTGCCGATACGATCGTCACAGAAGCGGCCGAACAGTGCGCCCGTACGGCGCTGCCCGAGATCGCTCCCGTCACGAAGCTCGANGCGCTGCTGCGTGACTGGCCGCAGGAACGGCACCTGTTCTTCGCCGACGAGGANGGNGGCGANGCGGCTGCCGATGCNTTTTGCTATGCCGAAGGCCCCGCTGCCTTGCTGGTCGGTCCGGAAGGTGGCTTCGACGATGCGGAACGCGCCGCCATCCGTGCACATCCAGCCTCTGTGGCGATCAGCCTCGGCCCGCGGATCCTGCGCGGCGAGACGGCAGCCATTGCGGGAATATCGGTCTGGATGGCCGAGGCAGGCGACTGGCTCGGCGAAGAATAATTTCCTTTCCACGCAAGGTTCGGTTTCCTATCGCAACCAGCATGAGCACGCGCGACACCTCCAGCAGTGAAGATCCCATCATCGAATCGCGCGACCAGCTCGTCGCGCCGATGGCCGGTGGNGAGAAACCGAAAGACGCCTGGCGGATCGGTACGGAGCATGAAAAGCTCGTCTACTGTCGCAAGACGTTCAAGGCGCCGTCGTATGACGAGCCAGGAGGTATTCGGGATATCCTGCTGAGTTTGCGGGAGTTCGGCTGGGAGCCNGTCGAAGAAGGCGGCAAGGTNATCGCNATGCGCGGCGACGACGGGACCGTAAGCCTTGAACCGGCAGGACAGCTCGAACTGTCCGGCGCTCCGCTTGAAAACCTTCACGAAACCTGTGCTGAAACTGGGCGCCATCTCGATCAGGTCAAACAAGTCGGCGAACGGTTCGGTGTCGGTTTTCTCGGTCTCGGGATGTGGCCCGACAAGACACGCGAAGATCTGCCGATCATGCCCAAGGGCCGCTACGACATCATGCTTCGGCACATGCCGCGCGTCGGCAGCCTCGGCCTCGACATGATGCTGCGTACCTGCACCATCCAGGTAAACCTCGACTATTCGAGCGAGGCGGACATGGCGCACAAGTTTCGCACCAGCCTGGCCCTTCAGCCGCTCGCCACGGCACTGTTTGCCAATTCGCCCTTCACCGAAGGCAAGCCCAACGGGTACCTGTCCTATCGCAGCCATATCTGGAGCGATACCGATCCGCATCGTACCGGCATGCTGCCCTTCGTGTTCGAAGACGGCTTTGGTTATGAACGCTGGGTCGATTACATGCTCGACGTGCCGATGTATTTCGTCTTCCGTGATGGGAAATACATCGATGCCGCCGGACTCAGTTTCCGCGATTTCCTCGACGGCAAGCTGTCGGTTCTGCCGGGCGAAAAGCCGACGCAGAGCGACTGGTGGGATCACCTCTCGACCGCATTTCCCGAAGTCCGCCTCAAGAGCTTCCTGGAAATGCGCGGCGCCGATGGCGGCCCGTGGAGCCGGATCTGTGCCCTCCCCGCATTCTGGGTGGGCCTGCTCTATGAACAAAGCTCGCTCGATGCGGCTTGGGATCTCGTCAAGGACTGGACCGTGGAAGAACGGGAAGACCTGCGCAATGCCGTGCCCAAACTGGCGCTCGACGCGCCGATCCCGGGCGGTGGCACATTGCGCGACCTTGCAANGCANGTGCTTCCCATTGCCCGCTCCGGTCTTGCCAAGCGGGCGCGCCTCAACTCCTCCGGCGATAATGAAACGGGCTTTCTGGAAACGCTGGACGAAATCGTGGCCAGCGGCAGAGTGCCGGCTCAGGTCCTGCTGAACCGCTATCATGGTGAATGGGGCGAAGACATCAGCCGCGTTTACAAATACAGCTTCTGACAAGCCTGGGAGAACGGCAATGATCCAGATCAACGGAATGATTAAGCTGGGTCGCCCGCTCGACGCCGCAACGCGCAAGGCACTGGTCGANATGGTGCGCGCCAGCCGCGCAGAGGACGGGTGCATCGATTACAGCTTCGCCAGCGATCTTGCAGACCCCGATACGCTGGTCCTGTTCGAACGGTGGCGCGATCAGCAGGCGCTGGATGCGCATGGCAAATCTGCCCATATGGAACAGTTCCGTCAGGTGATGGCAGCCAACCCGCCGGAAAAGCGCGATCTGCGTATGTACCAGACCGACGACGGCCAGCCGCTCGGNTAATTATCGGGCCGCTTCCACCGAAATCGCGGGGCGCGGCCTGAAGCGGTTCCACAATTTGGTCAGCGGCGCGGTTATCAGGCCGTTATGCGCCATCCACGCGTAATATTCCCGATACTTCGGATCCTCGGCCAGGAGATGCGCCTCCTCCGTCTTGGCGCGCCAGAAGTAGATTCCGTTTACGACCAGCAGAAAGAAGCTGTTGCGTATCGCCTCTACCGGCGAACCGGTGGTGACGAGAAACGGCAGGACGGAACACCACCAGAAGAGGTTTTTCGACAGATAGGCGGGATGGCGCGTGAAGCGATAGGGGCCGTTCGTCAGCACGCCGCGATAGGTGAGATTGGAAAACCGAAGCCCGAAAGCAAAGGTGGCCCAGGCATAAATGCCCGTCAGCAGGACCAGCACCCCGCCCCACACGGCGATCAGTGTGTCGTGGCCTGCAAGCCAGTGGAGCCAACCTGCCGCGTTCTGTTCGTAATTGATCGCCCTGCCGTCACCCAGAATNCCCCACACCAGGGGTGGGTAGCAGATCAGTGCGGCGACCCAACCAGCCAGAAGGGGATTGCCCGACCGGATATGCGCATCGAGCGGCCGCATCGTGACGATGTAGCCAACCGTGCCGATCATCACATCGATCATGAACATCGCTTCGATAGCCGTCAGCGCCACCCGCTCCGGCCGCGCCATGACTTCGGCGATGTCCGCCGTCACGACCGTGCGGAAAGCGAACGGAATGATCGAAATCATGAAGGCGGTAAAGAAGGCCTTGATGATCCACGCGCGCCAGTGCTTCTTGATTTCTTCCGTGTCCCAGCCGGGCTGCATCAGCAAAAGGGCGCCGAAATGCCAGGTGTGATCGCGTTGCTTTACNAGCGCGCGGTCAATCCAGAAGATGTACGGCAGGGACAGCGCCACAAGCGGAATGGCGGCGTAAGCAAGCACCTGTATCGAAAAGACATACTGACCGTCCCAATACCACCGGCACAGACAATACAGACAGGCGATGATGGCCCATGTCGACCATAACCCTGCCAGCTTGACTACGGTTACACCGCGATCCGGCTTTCGGCTGCGTACCAGCGACCAGTCGAGCCCGGTCGAAGGGCGTCGATGAACCTTGTCGACCAGAACGGACCACGCTGCCATGGGCAGCGCGGCCGCCAGCAAGCCGACCAATGCGGAATTGGGGCCGCCCAATGTCTCGCGAGGGACGGCCAGATCGAAAGCCGCGGCGATGTCCGGAAAGGATCGGGCGAAAACGACCCAAGCAATGAGCCCTGCAAGCCCCACCAACCCGACGGCCGAGGAGACGTCGCTCTTCGGCCGGGTGGGTGGTGCTGGCGCTATCGCAGTCATGACCGTCGCTCGTTAGCCTTCATTGGTTAACACACGGGTCACGGTAGCAGTAAAATCAGCGAAAGGCGGTAATCCGTCCGCTATCGTCAAGAATATAAAGCGTGTTGTTCGCAACGACCGGCGCCAGCGATACCGGCTCCTTCAGGTCCGTAAATTCGGACGCTGCACCTTCGCCGGTGCTGATACGGTACACCTTGCCTTCGGAATTGACCGCCCACAGATTGTTGCCGGCAAGGACCGGACCGGACCAGAAGATCGGATCTTCCTTCTTCTTCTCGTTCCGCCAGCGCGGCAGCTGGGTCAGCCACCGCACCTTGCCNGTGGAGCGGGCGATCGCCAGCAGACGGGCATCGTCGGTAAGAGTGAACAGCCATTCGCCTGCGATGGCAGGCGTGGAAATGCCCGCGAGATTGAGCTCCCAGATCCGTTGCCCGCTGACCAGTTCATAGGCAGCCATCCGGCCACCCTGGCCAAGCGCATAGACGCGGCCGTTGTCGATGATCGGGTCGGCATCGATGTCGGTTAGCGATCCGACCTGCGTCGAGATCGACGTGAGCGCCAGAGCATCCGCCCACAATGTACGGCCATTTTCGTAGCGGTGAGCGATGAGTTCGCCCGAACTGTANCCGGCGATAACCGTACCCTGNCCTGCCGCAGGTGCGGCGACGCCGAAGACACCGGCCTGAGTGGATGATCCCGATTCCTGCCACTGAACCTCGCCGTTNGTGGCGTTCAGGGCGAATATCTGGTTATCCTGNGTCATGACNAANATNGAACCGAAGGCTACGGTTGGCGAACCGCGCAGCGGGCCGGACGGCTTTACCTTCCAGATTACCGAACCATCGGAGGCGTTCAGCGCGACCACATCGCCGACACCGTCGGTCATGTAGATCTTGCCGTTGTCGTAGCTTGCACCACCGCCGAATGCGGACGGNTTGAGATTNTTGGCGACACCNGGATTATAGCCCCAGCGCCGCGCACCCGTCTGGGCGTCGAAAGCGGTCAGAGCGCCGTCCCCGCCGACCACGAACATCATGCCGTCACCGATTACCGGCGATGCGCCGAGACGACGGCGCTGACTGGCCCCTTCGACATTGACGCTGAAGAGCCGGCTTGGTGTATCGGCCAGCGCCAGATGCCCGTAAGATTTGGCCGCATTGCCNCCGGCCTGCGCCCAGGTTTCGTTGACCCGCGCAGGAGGAAGAACCACCGACACATCCGCCAGCGCCGGATCGACCTTCGCGCCGGTTTCGATGCGCGAGAGGATCGGCTGGCGNTCACCCATCGTGGGCGTGACCTTCTTGCCNTCGCCGCCGCCGAAAAGCCCGCCGCTGCAAGCCCCGAGGCCGATGGCCAGTGCTGCGACAAGCGCGGTGCGCGAAATATTGCTGCAGTTCATCTGTTTCCTCGTTTCGTCAGTATTCGGCAAAGCCAAGGCGTTCCTATTCGGTTTCTACCGAGGGGCCGGCGCCTTCAGGATTATCGCGTCCGATTCCCTGGGCTTCGAGCAATGCATCGACATCTTCGATCGCATCGACGCCCAGAACTCCGGCCATCTGCCGCGCGCGCGAACGCGCTGATTCAGGGCTGTTTTCGTCTTTCGCAATCTGCGCAAACAAGGCACCCGCTTCGGCACGCTTTCCCTGATCGAGATAGGCGTGGGCTACCAGTTCGCCCGCACTCGCGAAGAACGCGTTGCCGGGCGTGGCCAGCGGTTTGAGCGTGGCGACGATGTCGGCACTTGTCATCTTGTCGTAATTCAGCGTGACATCGCGCAGACGGGCAAGCTCGCGCATCGCGGGCGGCGCCTTGTCGTTTGCAGCCACGCTTTTGAAAATGGTGGAAGCTTCCGCGGCATCGCCGCGCTGCTGGGCAATCCCCGCGCGCATCATTGCCGCGGCAACGCCTGCGCCGCTTTTGTCCGAAGCGGCCAGTTCCTCCAGCCGATCGTAAGCGGAATCGACATTGCCGGCCTGCACCTGATCCAGCGCTGCGACGAGAGCTTCGGAGTTACGCTCCATCGCAGCTTCCTGTCGGCTCTGCCAAAAGAGGTAACCGCCGAATGCCAGAAGGCCGACGATCAGGAGTGCGAAAAGCGGCTTCCCCCACTTGCTGAGGAATTCTTCGGCGTCGCCCTGACGGACGGCATCGTCGACTTCGCGCATGAGCGCTTCCTGCTGGGCGTTATCCTGCTGGGCGCGCTTGTCTTGGCGGGTCAGTTGGTTCTTGGGTGTCAGGGCCACAGGGCCGGGCTCCATCTCGGTAGATATCGGTTTGCGCGGCTCTTTAAGGATAGGCGCGGACAAGGGCAATGGTCGCTAAAGCCTGTCCCCGCCCGGGTTAACCACGGCTGAAACGCTTTAGAGATCAATTTTCATCGCACTGGAATACAGTCGACGATAGGTCGCGATCATCTTCGCTTCGTCGAATTCGGCTACGGCCTTGGTTCGATTGGCTTCTCCAACCTCNTTGCGCAGGTCTTTCGACCCNGCCAGCCTCGCCAGCGCCGNNCCCAGTTCCTCCTCGTTTCCGGGACTGGCAATGAACTCGGCGTTTCTNTCGGANACCATATTCGCAATATCGCCCACNGCGGGGGCAACAACGGGCAGTCCGGCCGCCATTGCTTCGACCACCGACAGCGGGAACTGCTCCGAATCGCTCGACAGTGCGAAGATGTCGAACAGGCCGACGACGCGTGCCGGATCCGAAACGGCGCCCGGCAGGTGGACCCGGTGATTGATCTGCAATCGATCGGCTTCGGCGAGGATGGCGTTGCGCGCCTCGCCCTCGCCAAGGATCACAAGATGCCAGTTTTCATCCAGCTCGGTAAAGATCCGCACCAGTCGCGGCAGGTTCTTGACCGTGCGCAGTCCGGCCAGTGTACCGACCCAGAACTCCCCGGCATGCTTGATCAGACGGAGAGCGTCCTTCTTGGGTCGCATTGCGAAGGCTTTGGTATCGACCCCGTTGGGGATGCGCTTCACCCTGCCGAGCGGCTGCTGCCAATCGACCAGCGCAATTTCTTCCAGTCGTTCGGAAGGAACGACCAGCCCCGACGCCTTGCCCAATGCGATGCGGCGATACCACGTCCTGCTTTTCTTGAGCTTTTTCAGCTCCGTTTCGTCAAAACCGTCCTCATGGTGAATGAGTGGCGGAAGGCCATGCAGATCCTTGAACAGCGTGTGCGCCATGGCGGCATCCATCGCGCCCCAATTGTACGTACAGACGAGATCGTAGCCCTTCATGGCCTTGGCCAGCTTCTGCAGCCGGCCCGGCAGGGGCCAACCCTTCAGGCTCGGAAATTCCGGCTGCATGCCGACCTCGAGACCCCGCGTGATCCGGTCCGCAGCGCCCTGCTCCGCCGGTTCGCCCGATACGATCGTGTGCCGCGCCTTCTTGCCCAGAGCATTGATCAACTGCACCGTACGCAGTTCCTTGCCGCCGGGCGCAAAGGTGGAATGCAGGTGCAGGATATGCGGCACCGTGCCCGGTCGTGCCCTCGTCATGCGCAGCGCGCCAACAAAGCGTCGATCGCCGCACGTGCCTCGGGCTCGTCCAGCGTTGGCGCATGGCCGACGGCGGGAACCGTGGCAGCAATGGCGCCGGGGGCGCGGCGCTGCATTTCTTCGAAGGCCTGTACCGACAAGAGCTGCGACAACTCGCCCCGCAACAGCGCCAATGGCCTGTCAGCCAGAACGCCGAATGCCGGCCACAGGTCCGGCGGAACCGCTGCTTCGTCCGCAGCCATGATCGGCTCTGCAATTTTCATATCGTAATCGAAGGCGATGCGGCCGTTGTTGCACAGCGTCAGCGTGCGCTTGGCCATGGCGATCCATTCTTCGGTTCCGTAGTCGGGAAAGGCATCGCCATGCACTTCCTCGAGCGCACGGGCCGCATGCATCCAGGTGGGGAAGCTGCGGCCCTGGCCGACATATGTCTTGATCGCATCGAGTCCTGCGGTTTCCAGCAAGGGCCCGACATCGTTTAATACCGCCCCCCTGATGCGATCGGGGTGGACCGCGGCCAGTGCCAATGTGATCAGCCCGCCCATCGATGTCCCGATCGACACGAAGCTGTCGATTTCTTCTGCATCGAGCAGAGCCAGAACGTCCAGCATGTAGGTGCCGACCTGATAGCTCTCCGGATCTTCGGCATAGTCGCTATCGCCGCGCCCCCGCATCGAAGGGACCAGCACACGCCAGCCCTGCCCCGCAATGTGCGGCGCAAGATCTTCGAAATCGCGCGCATTGCGCGTCAGGCCGTGCAGGCAGATCACCGGTGGGCGATTGCCGGCACTGCCATATTCCCGGAAATGCAGGGTGAGACCGTCGGCGCTCTGCCAGTGGCGGTCGGTAAAGCTTTTATCCATGTCTGGCGGCGAAAACCTTGGTGGCTTGTCTCAGGTGCCCTTGTAACAGATGGGCTTGCCGCCCACTATCGCTGCATGCGCGCCGAACCGCAAGCCGTGAGCTATCGCCCCGACACGCCGATCGAATCTTTGGCCGATTGGCTGGGTGATCCCGTCGCGCCTGCCGATTTCCCGAAAACCCGCCTGCGGTTTCGCAATGACCGGCACGCCGCAGGTGTCGGACTGGACGGGTTGACCGACGACCAGTGGCAAAATCATTTCGGACGGTTCGAGCCTCTGGCAGACAATCTCGCCCGTCCGCTGGCCCTGCGGTACCACGGCCACCAGTTTCGCGTGTACAATCCGGAAATCGGCGATGGTCGCGGCTTTCTTTTTGCACAGATGCTCGATGGAGAAAATCGCCTGCTCGATCTCGGCACCAAGGGATCGGGCCAGACACCGTGGAGCCGTGCAGGCGACGGGCGGCTCACCCTGAAAGGTGCGGTAAGGGAAATCCTCGCCACCGAAATGCTCGAAAGTCTTGGCGTTTACACGTCCAAGACTTTCAGCGTTGTGGAAACGGGCGAGGAATTGTGGCGCGGGGACGAACCCAGCCCGACGCGTTCAGCCGTCATGACCCGTCTCAGCCACGNTCATATNCGCATCGGCACCTTNCAGCGCCTGCTTGCTCTGGAAGAAGCCGAGCACATGGCACGGCTCGTCGATTATTGCCTCGAGCAGTTTCCCGGCCCTCCCCCGCCAGACGATGCTTCGGGCCGCGACGATCCATCGGTGCGCCTGATGCACCTGGTGGTCGAACGTTTGGCCGATCTCGCCGCCAGCTGGATGGTGGCCGGCTTTGTCCATGGCGTGCTGAACACAGACAATATGAACATTTCGGGCGAAAGCTTCGACTACGGCCCATGGCGTTTCCTGCCGAAGTGGGATCCTGGCTTCACCGCCGCCTATTTCGATCATCAGGGCCTCTATGCTTTCGGGCGCCAGCCCGAAGCGCTTCATTGGAACTGCGGCCAGTTCGCCGTCGCCTTGCGCCTCCTTACCGACGCCCCGCCCCTGATCGCAGCGATGGAGCGCTTCGGTCCGCTCTACATGGAGGCGATCGGCAGACGCTGGTGCTGGCGACTGGGGCTGGAAAGCCGCGATGCCGACGCCAACGCGGGCTTGGTGAATGCATGTGAAAAGCACATGACCGAAAGCGGTATCGCGCCCGATCAGTTCTTCTTCGATCATCGCGGCGGACGCAGCGCGACCGGCGCACTGGCCGAGATCATGCAAGGCTTCAGGCCGGTCCGCGACACCCACCCCTACTGGCATGGCGACGGTCCTGAATCGATGCTGATCGAAGAGGTCGAATCCATCTGGGCAGCAATTGCCGAAAGCGATGACTGGGCACCCCTTCACGACAAGGTGGCCGCTCTTCGTCGGATGGGCGACGCGCATGGCCCCCCTCCGCTTCCCCAGGGCCACTTGCCACGCCAGGCCGACGACTTGAATTGACGCGGAGCCTGTTACCTCCCACTTAGGCCCCACTTCGCGCCCCCATAGAGGAAAACCACATCAAGATGGCGACCGACCTGGTCTCAACCGAACCCGCAACCGGCCGGGAAATCTGGCACGGACAATCCGNCAATGTCGATGAGACGGTCGAACGCGCGAGAGTGGCGATGCGCAGCTGGGCACGCGAACCTCTGGGTCGTAGGATCGAGCTCATGCGGCGGTTTGCCAATCAGGTTCGCAAGCATTCCGAGACTTTTGCCGAACTGATCGCCCGTGAAACCGGCAAGCCGCTCTGGGAAGCGCGGACCGAAGTGGAAGCGGTCATCGGCAAGGTCGAAATCTCGGTAACCGCCTATGCGGAACGTACCGGCCAGAAAAAGCTCAATAGCGCGCTGCAGGGAACGGCGGCGCTACGCCACAAGCCACATGGCGTGATGGCGGTTCTCGGGCCCTACAATTTCCCGGCTCATCTGCCGAACGGACACATCATTCCCGCGCTGATTGCCGGCAATGTCGTGATTTTCAAACCGAGTGAAAAGACGCCCGCTGTGGGCGAATTCCTCACCCGCTGCTTCCACGAAGCCAAGGTGCCGGAAGATGTGATCCAGTGCATTCACGGCGGCGTCGAAGTTGGTCAGGGACTCGTCGAACACTGGATGGTGGATGGCGTTCTGTTCACGGGTTCGGCCCGTGCGGGCATCGCCATCAACCGCAAGCTGGCTACGGACCCAGGCAAGATCGTCGCGCTGGAGATGGGCGGCAACAATCCCATCGTCATGCTCGACACGCCGAAGATCGAAGATGCTGCGGCCACGATCATCCAGTCGGCCTTCACCACGGCTGGCCAGCGCTGCACGGCTGCACGTCGGTTGATCGTCGTCGATTCCATGTTCGACAAGATCGTGCCCGCGGTAAAGGAAATGGCGGAAAAGCTGATCGTCGACGAACCGTTTGCCGATCCCCAGCCTTTCATGGGCTGCGTGATCGACAATGGCACGGCCGATCTCCTCTCGGAAAGCTTCGTTGCGCTGATGAGCCGCGGTGGTCGCCCGATCATGCATATGAAGAGGCCTGACGAGAGCCTGCCGTTCCTTTCGCCGTCTATCCTGGACGCTACCGATATTCACGAACGGCCGGACATCGAATTGTTCGGGCCCTTGCTACAGGTCATTCGCGTCCCCGATTTCGAAGAAGCGATCAAGGAAGCCAACAACACGCGTTACGGGCTCTCGGCCTCGCTGATCGGCGGTCAGCCGGAAGATTTCGAGACATTCTGGAGCGAGATTCGCGCCGGGATCGTCAATTGGAATCGGCCGACCAACGGGGCTTCATCCGCAGCGCCTTTCGGCGGCGTTGGCTTGTCCGGCAATCATCGCCCGGCGGCATTCTACGCCGCAGATTATTGCGCCTATCCGGTCGCCAGCAATGAGATGGAACAACCGCGCGCGACTATCGGCGTGGGTCTCAGGAACGAGTGAGCCGTATCAGTTGGTGGTGACTAGGTCGATCTGGGTGACACCCTGGGGCAACCGCTTGCCATAAACGACATAGGCGGCATCACCTTTCATTCCCGAAAGAATGTTGTCGCCTGCTGCCGTGACGTGCTCGGCGCTGTAACCGGCGCCCTTCGCGCGGGTATAATAGAAGGCCAGAACCTCATCCAGCGCGACGGGGGTGAAGAACGACACAATGCGTAGGGCGCAGGCGCCTTCATCCGTTCCGGCAGCTTCCTGCGTATTGGCACGCGGATAAACCGGAAAAGCCGGCGGCAGCTTCGCTGCCCAGGCACTCGTGTAATTTACCTTCTCACCGCAATTTTCGCCGCCCGGAGCGACCGCTGCCTTGGCCGCGGCAACCATGGCCCGGCTCGGCGTAGCATTGTTGCCAAGCGCCTTGGCCCCCGGTGCAAAAACCATATTGCTGCGCCCGCCAACCAGTTCGCCCGCACGATCGCGCGCAGCTTCCACGGCACTGGCCGATTTGTCGATATTGGGAATCGCCGCGTTGCCGGTACCGGAAAGAGCGGCATTGGCCTCGTTGCGACCGGCCATATCGGGGTCGGTCATCATCTCGTCATTGAGCGCCTGTTCGCTGGCCGGGTCCATCGCATCGGCTTCGGCCTTGTCATTGCCCTTGTCACCGCACCCGGCGATGAGGACAAACGGCAGAACGGAGGCAAGCAGGCGACGTTTCATCAATGGACCTTTCGGCTTTAAAGCATTGATCGACTAACGCCTGAACCCGCACCCGTTCCAGTCCGATGCGGATGCATGCACCATTGCGGGACAGCCCGCTGCCTGATGGAAAAGGGCGCCGCCCGCCCCCTTTTCGGGGTTCGGACGACGCCCTCACGGCTCGGTGGGAACCGTGGTTTCCGGCCACGGGTGGGCGCGGCCGGAACTCGCGAAGTGGTTAGCCGCAGCGGGTGCTGGAGCGATCGATCGTACGGCCGAGCAGTGCGCCAGCCGCGCCGCCCAGAAGCGCACCGATGGTACGGTCACCGCGTCCGGCCACTTCGTGACCGAGCAGTGCGCCTACGCCAGCACCAACCAGCAGACCGGTGGTGCCATCGTCGCGGCGGCAATAATAGCGGTTGTCGTTNCCGCGCCAGACGCGGGTGTTCGAACGAACGGGCTGNCCGTAATTGCGGTCGTAACCCATGTAATAGGGGCGCGACTGGTTGCCGCGATAGTGACGGTCACGATAGTCGCGGCCGCGATGATCGCGGTAGTCGCGGTCGCGATAACGGCGGTCGCGCTGGTGTTCGAACGTCATGTCGCCGGTCACGGCAGCATGNGCGTTAGGATTTGCATGGAGGGCCGGTGCAGCACTGGCTGGCATGGCGAATGCGAGGCCCGAAGCGGCAATGGCCATGGTGGCGGTCTTGAAAAGTTTCGACATGGCTTTTTCCTTTTCTCTTCCAACGGACGGAGGGGGGCTCCGGCGATGTCGTTAAGCTTTAAGGGGGTTAACCTGAACGGAATGCAACGCCGCTGTCAGATTTGAAATTTTCGACGAAGCGAGTTTCTGCTGGTGACGAATTGAGGCTTGCGGGCAATTTGCAAGCCGCCTAGCGCGGCCCGATGGATGCAGGTGGCCCTTCTCAGCATGACCGAAAGGGTCTGGCAGCGGCGTTCGGCGCCTATATTATCTGGGGCTTCCTGCCACTTTACCTGATTCTTGTGCAGACCGTGCCGGCGTTCGAATTCGTTGGCTGGCGCATTATCTGGACGTTGCCGCTCTGCCTGCTCATCGCATTGTTCCGAAAGCAGGGGGGCGAACTGCGCGCGGCGCTCGGTAATCGCCGCACGGTCGGCTGGCTCGCCCTCAGCGCTTCGCTGATCGCCGTAAACTGGGTGGTGTATGTCTGGGCGATCCAGACAGGCGAAGTCTATGCGGCAAGCCTTGGCTATTACATAAATCCGCTCGTCAATGTCCTGCTTGGCACCGCACTGCTCGGCGAACGGCTCACACGGCCGCAATGGCTCGCAGTCGGCATCGCAGCCGTGGGTGTATCGCTTCTCGCAGCCGGCGCGGTGACGACGCTATGGATCAGCCTCACTCTGGCCCTCACCTTCGGTACCTATGGTTTGATCCGGAAGCGCGTCGTGGTGGGATCGGTCCCCGGCCTGACGATCGAATCGCTTCTGCTCCTGCTCCCCTCGATCGGCGTCGTTTGGTATTACGCCCAGACGCAGGGTTCGTCCTTCGCGGTCTCGACCGAGTTGAGCCTTTCCATCATGCTGGGCGGCGTACTAACCGCCGTTCCTCTGCTGATGTTCGCAATCGCGGCTCGCAAGCTGCCCTATTCGATGCTCGGCTTCATACAGTTCCTTGCGCCCAGTATCGTCTTCATTCTGGGGCTGACCGTCTTCGACAAGCCGCTTCATCCGGCTGAAATTGCCTGCTTCGCCTGCATCTGGCTGGCAGCGGCGATATTCGTCTGGGATCTGGTGGCGAGGTCTAGGAAACAAGCCGCCAGGCAAGTGTTTCCCCCGCGTTGAAGGGCACGATCGGCGCTGCTCCGCCGTCTACTTCTCGAGGGACATCGACCGGAGCCTTCTCCAGAGTGATGCGCTCCTCGTTGGGCGCCATGCCATAGAAGCTCGGCCCGTTCAGGCTGGCGAAGGCTTCGAAATTCCCGAGTGCATCTTCGTCGTCGAATACCTGAATGTAGCTTTCCAGTGCGAACGGGGCATTGAAAATGCCTGCGCAGCCACAGTCGCTTTCCTTGTCGTGACGGTGGTGCGGCGCACTGTCGGTACCGAGAAAGTATTTCGCCGATCCACTTGTCGCAGCTCCGCGCAGCGCCAGCCTGTGCTGCTCGCGCTTCGCCACGGGCAGACAATACATATGCGGACGGATGCCGCCGACCAGAATGTCGTTGCGATTGATGTGGAGGTGCTGCGGCGTGATCGTCGCAGCGACATTGGGGCCCGCGCTTTCGACGAANCTCACCGCCTGCATGGTAGTGATGTGTTCGAAGATCACCTTCAACTGCGGCAGCCGGTCCACCAGCGGCTGGAGCACGCGGTCGATGAANACCGCCTCCCGGTCGAAGATATCGATGTCCGGGGTGGTCACTTCGCCATGAACGCATAGCGGCATGCCGATCTCTGCCATCCGTTCGAGAACGCCCATGATATTGCGCACATCGGTCACCCCGTGCGCCGAATTGGTCGTCGCACCTGCGGGATAGAGCTTGGCTGCGGTCAAACCGCCGTCCGCGTGGCCGGCAGCCAGATCGTCGGCGTCGGTTTCGTCGGTGAGATATGCGGTCATCAGCGGGGTGAAATCGGTNCCNTCGGGCACTGCATCCAGNATCCGCTCGCGGTATGCCGAAGCGAGCGCGGTGGTAGTCACCGGCGGGGCAAGGTTCGGCATCACGATCGCGCGTGCGAACTGGCGGGCGGTATGCGGCACGACAGCACGCATGGTATCGCCATCGCGGAAATGCAGGTGCCAGTCGTCGGGGCGGCGGATTGTCAGCGATTCGACCATGTGGTTGCCTATGGCGGCGGGCGGCCTATCTGTCACCCATGACTGCCACTCGACTGATGAACCGTGCCGTGATCCGCCTGTCGACCGACGATGCGGAGGAAAACGTCGCGTCCTTCCTCCAGGGTCTCGTGACAAACGACATCGCCGGGACCCTTCCCGCCTATGCCGGTCTGCTGACGCCNCAGGGCAAGACCCTGTTCGANTTCATCGTNTGGCCGGGTCCGGCAGGCGAATTGCTGATCGATTGTGAAGCGGGCGCGGCGGAGGATCTGGCGAAGCGTCTGTCGCTCTACCGTTTGCGTCGCAAGATCGCGATTGCCGTCGATCCGCGTGTCGGTGTCCACTGGCGCCCGGAAATGGGCGATGGCGCGGCGACGGATCCGCGGCTGGGCGCGCTCGGCCAGCGATGGCTTGCTCCTGCAGAAGATAGCGATGAAGCCGCTGACGACGCCTGGCAGGCCCATCGCCTCGCGATGGGCGTGCCCGAAGGCAGCGCCGAACTTGGCGATATCCTCTGGCTCGAAACCAACGCCGTCGAACTCAACGGCGTCAGCTTCGCCAAAGGCTGCTACATCGGTCAGGAAAACACCGCGCGCATGAACTGGCGCAGCAAGGTGAACNGGCGGCTGGTTGTCGTGCCGCTGGATCAGTCNGATGAAAAGCGGCGCAAGGCGGAATATCCTGCGCACGGNCTNGCCGTCGATCATTTGCGCGTTGCCGATATCGACCCCGCGCTGGCCCCGGAATGGATGCGCCCCGGGCTCACCCCTGCGGAAGAGTAAGCTCCATCGAGCGGACCAGCATCCGCTCCGCCCTGTCGCGTGCGGCTGTTTCCGGAAGCCCCAGCGACCGCGACAGCGCCGTGCCGATCAGCGCATCGCCCATCGCCATCAGCACCAGCGCCAGCGTTTCTTCATGGACCTGCATCGGCGCCGCGCCATGAGCGGCCTCNCCCGGTGCGATTTCGTCGACCAGNTGGTGAATGGTTTCCACGATCGGCGTCAGCGCATCTTCATTGCCCGTNAGGATCATCCAGCTGGCCAGCGCGCCTGCGCCTTCCTTGTCGAAGGCATCGAATGCCAGATCGACCACTTCGCGCGGGCTGCCCAGCCCTGCCCGGCTCGCCCGCACGGCATCGATGATCGTGTCGCACACCGTGCCCGCCAGATGCCCCGCCAGCGCCTTCTGCAGGCCGGCGGCCGATCCGAAATGATGCAGCAGATTGGCATGGGTGCGACCGATGCGGGCGCCCACCGCCTTCAGCGTGACCGATTGCGGCCCCGTTTCGATAAGCAGGCCCCGGGCCGCCTCCAGCGCGGCCAGGCGCGATTCTTCTGGAGAAAGTCGTTTACGCGTTGCCATATGTCTCACGAACTATCCCATTCATCGCAAGTGGGAAACCCGTTAACCGCATGTTATTGACAGTAATGTCAGTAGGACTTACTTACATTCATGTCAGTTAACCCCACGGAGCTTTCCATGAACGCCCCCGTTTCCATTTCCCCCGACGTCCGCAATGCCGCGCCCACGCCGGAAGACCTTACCATCACCGTCCGCGACGAACGCTTCAATCGCGATTCGACACCGCGCAGGTGGTGGGCCGGCGATGCGTTCGGCACCGCCTGGCACAATGCCCTGTCGGCCACCTTTCCTCGCGGCGAAGCCTTCTTCATCGAAGCGGTGAAGGCTCATCGCGACGGGGCCGATCCCAAGCTCGAGGCCGAGATTCGCGCCTTCGTGAAGCAGGAAATCAACCACACCCGCGAACATATCGCCTTCAATCGTCTGGCCGAAGATCACGGCTACGATATCAAGGGCATCGACAAACGCGTGGCCGAACTGCTCGCGCTGACCAAGGATCGTCCCGCCATCGCCAATCTGGCGGTGACCATGGCGCTCGAACACTACACCGCCATGATGGCCGCCGAATTTCTGGCCAATCCGCAGCATTTCGCCGATTCCGATCCGGAAGTGCGCGACATGTGGCGCTGGCACGCGGTCGAGGAAATCGAACACAAGGGCGTTGCCTTCGATACCTGGAACCACGCGACAAAGGACTGGAGCGACGGCAAGCGCTGGCGTGTGCGCAGCATCGTCATGCTCAGCGTGACCGTCCGGTTCTTCAAGAATCGCTGGGCCGATTCGCTCGCCCTGCTCAAACAGGATGGCATCACCGGCTGGAAAGCCCGCTGGGGCCTGTTCAAATATCTGACCGTCAGCCCCGGCGTAGTGCGGCGCATATTCCCGGCATGGCTCGCCTACTTCAAACCGGGCTTCCATCCGTGGGATCACGACGATCGCGCCCTGATCAATGTTTACGAGGGCGAATTTTCCGACGCCCTGATGCCCGCGGAATAAAATCCCGCCCAAGACCTGCTAGAAGAAAGGCCCCGCGAGATGATCGCGGGGCCTTTTCCGTTCGGTCAGGCCGCTTGCAGCGGCATCAGCGTCTCATCGGACAGGTGCAGCCGGTAGAGCGCGCAGGGCGCGTCGCTACCCCGCCCCCTGCTGTGGCGCGGAACGATCTTTCCGGTCGGTACGAAGCCGATCTTGCGCAAAACGCGCCCCGACGCCGGATTGTCGGTGAAATGGCCCGCCTCGATTCGCTGGTGGCCCAGCAGCCGCGCAACCTCCAGCACGCCGCGGGCCGCTTCGGTGGCGAAACCGCGCCCCCAGTATGGCTGCGCAATCCAGTATCCCAGTTCGGTCTGGCCGTTCTCGTCCGGATCCATGCCGATGCATCCGACGATCTCCGACCCTGACGGCGTCGGCAGGGTGATCAGGAAACGCGGATAGAAGGGATCGGTGTTGCGCATCACGAATTCGTGCGCATGTCGGGGGAGATAGGGCCAGGGCGCGCTGGCAAGGTTGCGGACGACGCCTTCGTCGGCAATCGCGCGCAAAAGTGCATCGGCATCTTCGGGCCAGGCAGGCCGCAGCAGCAGCCTCTCGGTAACATGGAACATCGGTATTCTCCCCGTATCTCCACGCTCCGGGCTCCTAGGCCGGACGCGTGACAATTGCGTGGCGGCGAAAGGATTTTTCGCCGACGAAATCGAAGAGGGAGAAACGACGAGAGGGAGACGGGTTGGTCCCATCTCCCTCTTCGGTTGCCGGATCATGGACCCGGCTGGGACCGTCCCGTTTGGACGATCCCGTTATCGGAGCGTCCGGTTATTCCGCGGCTTCGGCCATCATATCGACCGAGACGAATTTGCGGTCGAGTTTGCCCTTGTGGAATCGCACAATACCATCGGTAAGCGCGAAAAGGGTGTGGTCCTTGCCCATGCCGACATTGGCACCGGCATAGAACTTGGTACCGCGCTGGCGCACGAGGATGTTGCCGGCGACGACGTTCTCGCTGCCGAACTTCTTCACACCAAGGCGACGACCGGCTGAATCGCGACCGTTACGCGACGAACCGCCTGCTTTCTTATGTGCCATCGTCCGTGCTCCTTACTTCTTGTCTTCGGTCTTCTTGGCTGCGGCCTTCTTGGGCGCTGCCTTCTTGGCCGGTGCCTTGTCGGCAGCTTCCGTCTTGGGAGCAGCCGTCTTCTCGTCGGCNTCAGCCTTCGGAGCCGCTTCCTTCTTCGGAGCCGCCTTCTTTTCGGCCTTCGAATCGCCAACCGCCGTGATGCGCAGCAGCGTCATCTGCTGGCGGTGGCCGTTCTTGCGGCGATAGTTGTGGCGGCGACGCTTCTTGAAAACGAGGACCTTCTCGCTCTTGGCCTGCGCAATGATCTCCGCCGAAACGGTAACCTTGCCGGCATCCGAAAGCTTCTCACCTTCGCCTGCAAGCAGGACGTCACCCAGCGTGATGGTGTCGCCGGCTTCTCCAGCCAGCTTCTCAACCGCGATCTTGTCTCCGGCGGCAACCCGGTATTGCTTGCCGCCCGTGCGCACTACTGCGAACATGGTACGTGTCTCTCGTTCAATTTGCTGTGCCCTAACCCACAAGACGAACTCTTGCGAATAAACGGCGCGCCCGTCAGGCCGCCAGAAGCAGCCCCGGAAAGAAGCGTGCCGTTAGGCCAAAGGCGGTCCCAAGTCAACGCCCGGTACGAGGAAATTTGCATCCTCGCTGGCGCGCTGCGACGCGCGTGATATGGAGGGTGTGATGATCGACCGCAAGCATCTTGTCTTTCCGTTCGCCGCACTTCTGGTGGCAGGCTGTGCCGCCTCCTCGGACCGCTATCCGTCGCTGGCCGTGCGCGATGTGGAACGCGCGGAAGGTACGTTCGACCCCGTACCGGGCCCGCAACTCGACGTTCCCGAGGTAGAAGTGGATGTCGGCCCGGATCTCGGCGCGGGCCTCACATCCCTGGTTGCAGATGCCCAGGCCGCCCATACCGCCTTCACCGACGCCGTCCCTGCGGCAGAACGCAGCGTGCGGGCCGCGTCAGGCAGCAGTATCGGCAGCGACAGCTGGGCAGCGGCTCAGGTCGCTCTTGCCGATCTCGATTCGGCGCGCAGCAATGCGGCNATCGTGCTGGGCGAACTCGATACGCTCTACACCGCTGCCACGGTGCAGGCAGAAGACGCCACGGCGATCGTCGAAGCGCGCAACACCGTCATCGCTCTCGTATCGGAAGAAGATTCGGTGCTGGAACGGCTGCGCGCGCAGGTTCGCTGAACGCCAGGGGCACGAAGCCGGTTTCCCGGCTCCGCACCCCCGCCCCCATAAACCGGTACTGGTCAGACCAGCGCGGCGATCGTTACCGTGGTCACTCCCCAGCAGAAGATCAGCACCGGCAGGATCAGTACCTGCACCGCGGCATCGCGCGCAGTCACCCGGCCCGTATGGGTGGCAATTCCGTCGCGGACGAGCTTTGCCCAGCTCATGTTCCGCCCCCGGTGTTCCGGTGCCATCCGTGTCCACACCGCTGGCAGGCCGAATCCCGCGACAATGAAGAGGGTGAAGATCACCATCGGTATGATGAGCCCGGGCGATGACAGNCCAGCCGCCATGACCGCGAGAAAGCCGAGATAAAGCCCCACGGTCGCGACATAGAGCCCCTTGGGCAGTTCGAAGCTGCGATCGACTTCGTGCGTTACCTGGGGCGAATCGAGGATGATCGCCTGTTCGGCAACGAGTTCGCGGGTGAAATGCTTGGACATGGCGTGCTCCTTTGATGGAGCAGTCATGCGCCGGTCAGACCGCGCTTTCCTTGATCTGGATCAAGAAACCCGAATTATTTCCAGCGCGCCAGATCGCTATGGTCCTGCCCACGCGGTTCGATCCAGTGCCAGCCATCGCCGCGCCGTTCGCGCTTCCACAGCCATGCTGCCGATTTGAGATGGTCCATCAGGAAATCGGCGGCCTCGAAGGCGTCGCGGCGATGCCGCGCGGCTGCGGCAACCAGCACGATGGCATCGCCCGGGGCCATGACACCGACCCGGTGCCACACNAGCGCGCCATCCAGCGAAAATCTCTCCTGCGCCTCTTGCGTCANCTCCTGCATGCCGGGCAGCGTGAGCGGTTCGTAATGCGACAGTTCGAGCGCTTTNACATTGCCGTCGGGNCGCACCTTGCCGAGGAAGGACACGATCCCGCCCGCCTCGCCATGCGCGGCATTGAACGCCGCCAGCGCTTCGCCCACCGACAGTCCCTTGTCGAGCAGGCGAACGTCCAGCGGGACGGAGATGCTAAGCCTGGCCACCGCTCACCGGGGGTAACAGGGCGACTTCATCGCCGTCCTGGGCATCGAGGGCGGTCTTGTCTGCCAGCACCCGTCCCTGGCACGCGATATTCACCCGCGTCTCGCGAAGCTGCTGTGCAATCTCGGCGTCGACCTGGCCCAGCAACCCTTCCCAATCGAGCGGGGCGGCAACTTCGATTTCCGATTCGCCGGCCAGATCGCTCAGCGGACCAAGGAAAAGAATGCGTACACCCATCGATCAGGTCTCCAGATACTGCCCGGTTATGCCGTGTGCCGCCGCAAGGTAGGTTTCGGTCGCATCGACCGCTTCGCCCCCATCGCCGGCAACCATGTTGATCCGGCACGGCGCATATTTACGGGCAAGCCCTGCAACCATGGCCAGGCGCCACTGTCTATGGGTGTGATCGGCAGGCGGGACGAGTATCAATGCGTCTTCGCCCCCTTCCAGGACTTGCTCGACCTGCTCCAGCCAGTGCTGGTGGAATGCGCCCGCCGCGGCGAGCGGGTCTTGCGGCAGGCCGTCTACTGCGATTCGCTTCATTCCCGGCGCTCGCGGTGCAGGGTGATGCCGATCTGCTCGCCCGCCTCCGCGATCGCCAGCTTGACGATCTTCACCGTCACCGCTTCGATCCTTCTGTCCTGCAGGAACAGGGTCTCGCACACGTGATCGGCTACGGCCTCGATCAGCTTGAAGTGCACACCTTCGGGCAAGGCACCCGATGCGGCGAACTTCAGATCCATGTAATTCTTCGAATCGTCGAGCGGCGTGTCCGGATCGTAACGGCTAAGCGGCTTCATCCGCACCTTGATGGTGAAACGCAGCGGCTGCGGGCGGCCGGTTTCTTCCGAATAAATACCGGTGAGCACATCGTGCTCGAACTCGGCCACTTCGAGGATCAGCGAATCGTTCATGCGCGCGCCTCCTAGCGCGGATTGGACCAGCGCGCGAAAATCGCGGTGGGTAGCAGGCGCCCTGCCCGTTGTTCGTCTTCGGCCTGTTCGAGGCTGTCTTCCTGCACTGCCAGATCGCCATGCTCGATCTTGCCGGGCAATCCGGCGAACAGCTCTTCCAGCAATCCACCCAGCGCAAGGCTGCTCATCCGCACGGCATAGACGGTCAGAAACAGGAACCGGCTGTCTGCATCCAGCAACTGGCGGCAGTCCGAAACGAGGCCCGGAAGCCCCTCTTCCAACCGCCACACCTCGCCGTCGGGCCCGCGGCCGAATTTGGGCGGGTCGAGGATGATCCCGTCATAACGCCGGCCGCGCCGCACTTCGCGCGCCGTATACTTCATTGCATCTTCGACCAGCCAGCGGATCGGGCGATCGTCGAGTCCTGCAAGCGTTGCATTCTCGCGCGCCTGCGCTACAGATTTCTTGCTCGCATCGACATGCGTGACCCGGCCGAACCGGCTCAGCGCCTGTGTACCGACCCCGGTATAACCGAACAGGTTCATGGTCTCGGCGTCGGTGGTACCGACCAGCTGCTCGCCCATCCAGTCCCACACCGGCGCCATGTCGGGGAAGAACCCGAGATGCCGGAAGGGCGTACACTGCGCGGTAAAGCGCGCTTCGTTGCCCCAACCGAGTTCCCATCCATGTTCCGGCACCTCGCCGGAATATTGCCAGCGGCCTCCGCCGTCCTCGTCGCTGCCAGGCACGAATTCGCCATCCGCATTCCACTCGGGCAAGCGCGGCGACCACATGGCCTGCGGTTCGGGGCGAATGAAGCGATAGGGTCCGTATTCTTCGAACTTGCGACCATGGCCGCTGTCGAGCAGGCGATAGGCATCCCAGCCCTCGCCGACCATCAANACCGGATCGCGCATCAACTCCGCCATCAGGCAGCNTGNCCCAGAATGTGGTCGCGCACCGCCTCGTACGTGCCGGGAAGCTCGGTATAGGCTTCNTCGCGCGCNAACAGGTCGCCNACCCGCGCGGGCAAGGACGGCCGNGTCCCGGTGGAACGTTCGACGGCATCGGGAAACTTCGCCGGGTGCGCCGTCGCCAGCGTGACGACCGGCACGTCNTGAGGAAGCTCNACCGCGCGCGCTGCATGCAAGCCGATCGCGGTATGCGGGTCGACGATCTCGGCACAGTCCTCGCACGCCCAGCGCATGGCCCGCGCCATGTCGTCCTCGTCGGCGCGCATGCTGGTGAACAGCGCAGCCGCCCCATCGCGCTGTGCATTGGTCAGCTGCATCGCTTTGCTCGCTTCGAAACCGCGCATCTGTTCGGCCAGGGCGATCCCGTCACGCCCTCCGACATCGAACAGCAGCCGTTCGAAATTGGAACTGACCTGGATATCCATGCTCGGCGCAGCAGTCGGCGTGACTGTTCCGGTCGAATAGTCGCCGTTCGACAGTGCTCGATACAGTATGTCGTTGGTGTTCGTCGCCACAATCAAACGTTTGATTGGCAAGCCTATCCGTTCGGCAACGTGCCCGGCAAAGACATCGCCGAAATTGCCCGTGGGTACGCTGAAGGCCACTTCGCGCTCCGGCCCGCCCAATTGAAGGGATGCCGCGAAGTAATAAACAACCTGCGCCATAAGCCGCGCCCAGTTGATCGAATTGACGGCCCCGATCCGGTGCTTCGCCGTCACGTCCCGATCGGCGAAAATGCGCTTAACCATCGCCTGCGCATCATCGAACGATCCGTCGATCGCGATGTTATGGACGTTGGGCGCACGCACCGTCGTCATCTGGCGGCGCTGCACATCGCTGACCCGNCCCTTNGGGTGAAGCATGAAAATCTCGACCCGGTCGAGACCTGCCACGGCATCNATCGCCGCGCTGCCGGTGTCNCCGCTGGTCGCNCCGACGATGGTCAGNGTGCCATNTTCCCGCGCNAGNAATTCCTCGAACAGCAGGCCCAGCATCTGCAGCGCNACNTCCTTGAAGGCGAGNGTCGGACCNTGGAAGAGCTCCAGCAGCCACTGCCGCTCGTCGAGCTGCGTCAANGGCGTCACCGCNGCATGGGCAAAGCGCCCGTAAGCCTTGGCCGTCAGCCCGCGCAGGCTTTCCGGCGTCAGGCAGTCGCCCACGAAGGGCTGCATGACCCGGGCCGCCAATTCGGCATAGGGCAGGCCGCGCATCGATGCGATCTCGTCACGCGAGAATTGCGGCCATTCCGCCGGAACGTAGAGGCCGCCATCATTGGCGAGGCCGGCGAGCGTGACGCCAGCAAAATCGAGCGTCGGGGCGCTGCCGCGAGTAGAGACATATTGCATCGTGTCAGCCGGTTAGCGCCGGTAACTGGAGCGGGCAAGCAAGCCGCTCTTTAATCCGCCCTAGCCCGCGTCGCCTTGCGCCGTAGCGCCAGCACATAAATCACCAGGGCAGTCAGCGCGAAAAAGAACCACTGCCCGGCATAAGCCAGGTGATTGTTNGGCAGATCGCGCGGATCTGGAGAGGCGAGAGGTTCGAGNCCCGCAATCGGCTCGCTCGCGACGATCCTGCCGCCGGGCGCAATCGTACCGCGAACCATGCCGCCGTCCCAGCTCACCGGCGCCGGGTCGCGTGAAAAACCGAGGTCGATGGTTGCGCTCTCACCGCTGCCGAGGCGACAGGTCGCCCGCTGAGCCACGCCCTTTTCTCCGCGCTCGCTCGTACCGGCAACCGTCGTGATGCCATCAACACGGGCGCAATCGACGCTCGTGCGACGATAGAGGACCTCATCCAGCCCATCTGGCGAGCGCGGATAGTCAACCTCCGCCGACATCTGCAGGGCCTGCTCTGCCCGTGCGATCAGCGCAGCCTTTTCATCCATTCGGCCCAATTGCCAGATTCCGAGCGCGATCATGGTGGCAATGGCCGCAGCGACGACAAGCGTGGGAAGAATGGGAACGCGCATCAGAAAATCCTGCTTCAGCCCTTGCGGGCATCACTGCGACGCCCGTCGATCAATTGCTCACCAGTCGCGACCATCGCCGGGAATCCCTGCGCCAAACCGAGAAGGGCAGCCTCGGTGAGACCGGGCTGCCCTTCGCGTGTTTCGAATTCTGCCGAGCCCATTAGTGGACGGCAGCACCCCAACCGCCCCAGACATAGATGGCGACGAAGAGGAACAGCCAGACGACGTCCACGAAGTGCCAGTACCAGGCGGCCGCTTCGAAGCCGAAGTGCTGACGCGGCGTGAAGTGGCCCTTGTAGGTACGGATCAGGCAGACGATCAGGAAGATCGTGCCGACCAGCACGTGGAAGCCGTGGAAACCGGTCGCCATGTAGAACGCCGAGCTGTAGGTGTTCCCGCCGAAGGCGAAGGGCGCATGCATGTATTCATACGCCTGGATCATGGTGAAGACCGCGCCCAGGATGATGGTCAGCCAAAGACCCTTCTTCAGCCCTTCGCGATCGCCGTGGATCAGGCTGTGATGTGCCCAGGTCACGGTCGTGCCCGAGCAGAGCAGGATCAGCGTGTTGAGCAGCGGCAGGCTGAACGGATCGATCACCGCTTCGATGGCGACCGGGGGGAAGACCCCGCCGACGACTTCGGAAATCTCGCTCGGGAACAGCGCAAAATCGAACCAGCTCCAGAACCAGCCAACGAAGAACATCACTTCCGAAGCGATGAACAGGATCATGCCGTAGCGCATGTGCAACTGCACGACCGGCGTGTGATCGCCGCGCTCGGCTTCCTTCACGATGTTGGAAAACCAGCTGAAGAAGGTGGCGATCAGGCCTGCGATACCCAGACCAAGCACGAGATGGCCATTTGCCATGTCGTGCATGTAGAGCACCATGCCGCTGGTGAAGACCAGCGCCGACAGAGAGCCGACGAAGGGCCAGATATCGGGTTCGAGAATGTGATATTGGTGATTGACGTTGCCAGCCATTGTACTCGCGTCCTGGGTTTCGCTTTGCGGGTGCCCTTAATGCGCCNATGCCCGCTGGTCTAGGGGCTACTCGGCAGATTCCAGAGCCCGGTGAAAAGTATACGATAATGTGATCTGCTCGACATCATCCATATTCGGATCGTCGAGCGCCTTGGGATCGACATAATAGAGCACAGGCATGCGCACTTCCTGACCCGGTTTCAGCACCTGNTCGGTGAAGCAGAAACACTGAATCTTGTTGAAATAGGCGCCNGCCTGTTCAGGCTCGACGTTGAAGGTCGCAGTACCGGTGATCGTTTCGTNNGAATTGTTCTTGGCGAGATANATCGCCATATCGCGCTGACCGATNGTTACCGTGTCNGTGACCTGTTCCGGCCGGAAGCTCCACGGCACGTCGTTGGCTGTCGTGCCGTCGAAACGGATCGAAATGGTCTTGGCGCCCGCACTGGCGCCCAAGCGTTCGGCCAAGGCGGCGTCGCTTTCGCTGGCGCGCTGCGTGGTACCGCCGAAACCGGTCACCTGGCAGAACATCTGGTAGAGAGGGACCGCTGCGAATCCCAGGCCGAGCATGCCTAGGGCGCCCAGAAAAGCGAANATCGCCGTGCGGTTCTTGCGTGAATCGAGAGTTGCAGCCGTCATGCGTCCCTCACATCCGCGCGATGGTTATCACGTAGAATAGAACGGCCAAAAACAGCAGAATACCGCCCAGCACGAGATTACGGCTCTTCTGACGGCGTTTGTATTCGGTTTCTTCTTCGGGGGTCATGCGATCCATCCCAGATTGGCCAATACCCTGTCAGCCACCAGCGCGGCAAACAACGCGAAAAGATAGATGATGCTGAATGCGAACAGGCGCTTTTCGGGCTTCATCGTGTCGTTCTCGCCAGTGTGGCGGAAAGCGACGGGAAACGAAAGGGCAAGAAAGGCAAGCGAGAGCGCAAGCGATGCAACACCATAGACATAACTGGTCCCGCCGATGAACCAAGGCGCCGCCGCGACCGGCACAAGCAGTACGGCGTAAGCAAGGATCTGATGCCGCGTCGACGTTTCGCCGCGCACCACGGGCATCATGGGAATGCCGACATTGGCGTAATCGGTCTTCACGAACAGGGCGAGCGCCCAGAAATGCGGCGGCGTCCACATGAAGATAATCAGGAACAGCAGCACTGGCATGAGTGTGATGTCGCCGGTCACGGCAACCCAGCCTATCATCGGCGGAAAGGCCCCCGCCCCGCCGCCGATGACGATGTTCTGTGGTGTGCGCGGCTTTAGCCAGACGGTATAGATGACCGCGTAATAGAAGATCGACAGCGCCAGGATCGTCGCTGAAAGCCAGTTCACCGCCAGACCCATGATCATGACCGAAGCAGCCGATATCAATACGCCGAAATCGCGCGCATCGGTGCGGTTCATGCGGCCTGCGGGAAGCGGCCGCGCCGCCGTGCGTTTCATGCCGGCATCGATATCGGCTTCCCACCACTGGTTGAGCGCTGCAGCGCCGCCCGCGCCGAGTGCGATGCACAGGATCGCAGTAAAGCCGAGTACCGGATTGATATGCCCGGGCGCGGCAAGCAAACCACATAAGCCGGTAAAGATCACCAGGCTCATGACGCGTGGCTTGGTCAGCGCGAAAAAGTCGCGCCATTCCGTGGGGAGCTGGGTGGGGACGGTCTGGGTCATGGAATCGAGCGCCCTATAGGGCGTCAGAGGCGCTTTAGCCAGTCAATCAGGATGCGGTTCACCTCGTCCGGCCTTTCCTGCTGGGTCCAGTGCCCCACTCCGTCGAGTATGTGACCTTCGACATTCGGCACGAACATCTTCACCAATCCGATCGGATCTTCCACCGCACCGAACAGGAAAGTGGCCGGATCGCGTGTGCCGCCGATGAANAAAGCGGGCTGTTCGATCAANTTGCCCGCCCAACCCTGTAGCCATTCATAGTCGGCTTCATGGTTGCGGTAGCGGTTGAGCGGCCCTCGAAAGCCGGAGGATTTGAACTCCGCCTCATAAAAATCGAGATCGTCCTCCGTCAGCCAGCCTACCGGCGCTGGATCGGGCAGCCCTTCGAGGAAGGTGGCCCCCAGCGGCTTGTCGAAGTAATCTCCTGCCGGGACATCGCCGCTGATCGAATACATCATGCGGGCCACCCATTCGCGCGGATCCCGCTCGGCTTCCGCTTCGGCGACGCCCGGCTCCTGGAAGTATTCCTGATAGAAGAACCGCCCTTTGGACGTGAAATGTTCGCGAAACACTTCCGTGAACGGGCGATTGGGAACGCCGGCGAAGGGAACGGAAAGTCCCGCAACGGCGCGAAAATGTTCCGGATGCGTCAGCGCCGAATTCCACACGATGGGCGCGCCCCAGTCGTGCCCGATCAGGGTCGCCGGCTCATCGGGCGAAAGAACGTTGCGCAGTCCAACGAGATCGCCGACGATCCGCTGCAAGGTGTAGGCTTCGATCGGATACGGTTTGTCCGAACCGCCATAACCGCGCACATCGATCGCACAGGCGGTGAACCCCGCCGCTGCAATCGGTCCGATCTGGTGTCGCCAACTGTACCAGCTTTCCGGAAAGCCGTGGACCATGATGACCAGCTGTCCTTCGCCCTCGATTGCACAGCGCAGGCTTGCGTCGCCCGTATCGATCGTCCGCATTTCACGCATTCGGTTTCTCCCGTCGAGATATGAAAACGGCCGGTCCACCATGGAACCGGCCGCGCTTTCATGTCCAGTCTTTCGAGCGTGGATCAGGCCGGATGGGCCTTGCTGATGTGGTCGTCGGAGGTGTGGTGATCCTCGATCACCGGCAGCTCGCTGAACTGGTGGTACGGAGGAGGGCTGGACAGCGTCCACTCGAGCGTCGTCGCGCCTTCGCCCCAGTAGTTTGCAGGAGCCTTCTTGCCGGCCACGAAAGCGTAGACCAGGTTGGCGAAGAAGAAGATCATCGAACCGGCCATGATTTCGTAACCGATGGAGCTGATCTCGTTCCAGTAGGCATAGGCATCCGCATAGTCGGGATAGCGACGCGGCATGCCCTGCAGACCCAGGAAGTGCTGCGGGAAGAAGATCACGTTCACGCCGATGAAGAAGCCCCAGAAGTGCAGGTGCGCCAGCAGTTCGGAGTGCATCTTGCCGCTCATCTTCGGGAACCAGTAGTAGAAGCCCGCGAAGAGCGAGAACACGGCACCCATCGACAGCACGTAGTGGAAGTGCGCGACGACGAAGTAGGTGTCGTGAACGACGTCGTCGATGCCGCCATTGGCAAGATAGACGCCCGTCACACCGCCGACGGTGAACAGGAAGATCATGCCGATCGCCCAGACCATGGGGGATTTGAACTCGATCGAGCCGCCCCACATGGTTGCGATCCAGCTGAAGATCTTCACGCCCGTCGGAACCGCGATGACCATGGTCGCTGCGGTGAAGTACATCTTCGTGTTCACGTCGAGACCGACGGTGTACATGTGGTGCGCCCAGACGACGAAGCCGACGACACCGATCGCGACCATGGCGTAGGCCATGCCGAGGTAACCGAACACCGGCTTGCGGCTGAAGGTCGAGACGATCTGCGAGATCATGCCGAAGCCCGGCAGGATCATGATGTACACTTCGGGGTGACCGAAGAACCAGAACAGGTGCTGGTAGAGGATCGGGTCGCCACCACCGGCCGGATCGAAGAACGTCGTACCGAAGTTACGATCGGTGATCAGCATGGTGATCGCGGCCGCCAGAACCGGCAGGGCCAGGAGCAGCAGGAAGGCGGTAACCAGAACCGACCACACGAACAGCGGCATCTTGTGCAGGGTCATGCCCGGCGCACGCATGTTGAAGATGGTGGTGATGAAGTTGGTGGCGCCCAGGATCGAACCTGCACCGGCAAGGTGCAGCGCGAAAATGGCGAAATCGACGGCCGGGCCTTGCGAACCCGTGGTCGAAAGCGGCGCATAGACCGTCCAGCCCGTACCTGCACCCGGACCTGTGCCGCCCGGCACGAAGAGCGAGAACATCAGCGAGCAGAAGCCCGCAACGGTCAGCCAGAACGAAATATTGTTCATGCGCGGGAAGGCCATGTCCGGCGCGCCGATCATCAGCGGGACGAACCAGTTGCCGAAGCCGCCGATCATCGCCGGCATGACCATGAAGAACACCATGATCAGGCCGTGAGCGGTGATGAACACGTTCCACATGTGCAGTGCGGTGTCGAAATCGGCACTGCCGCCCATGAACTGAGCCCAGAACTGCAGATACTGGATACCCGGCTCAGCCAGCTCCATCCGCATGATGCCCGAGATCGCACCACCCACGATACCCGCGATGATCGCGAAGATCAGGTAGAGCGTACCGATGTCCTTGTGGTTGGTGGACATGAACCAGCGCGCGAAGAAACCGGGCTTGTGGTCCGCATCGTGATGCGCGTGATCTTCGTGGTGGGCCTCGAAGTGGTCGGCGGTAGTAGCCATCGTGCTATACTCTCGAGCTAATCGTAAATCTTAAGCGGTCGGTGCGACAGGAGCAGCGCCTGCCCCCGGAGCGCCGGGTTCGGCGCTTTCGGGCTGCTGCAGCGGAGCGGCGGCAGGTTCTGCTGCCGCTTCTTCCTCTTCGGCACCGGCGATGGTGCCACCCTGGGCCAGGACCCAGGCATTGTACTGATCCATCGGCAGCGCTTCGATCGCGATCGGCATATAGCCGTGCCGCGCACCGCACAGTTCNGAACACTGGCCATAATAGACGCCGGGTTCGTCGATGAAGAGCATCTTTTCGTTCAGGCGTCCGGGGACCGCGTCGAGCTTGAACCACAGGCTCGGCACCGCGAACGAGTGGATCACGTCGGCTGCAGTCGTCTGCAGACGGATCGGCACACCGGCGGGAACGACCATGCGATTGTCGACGGCCAGCTGATGGGGCTCGCCCACCGCGTCGGCTTCTTCCTTGCTCAGCATGTTCGAAACGACTTCGAACTCACCATTGTCGGGATAGGAATAACCCCAGTACCACTGGTAACCGATGGCCTTGATGGTGATCGCATCTTTGGGCGGCGATTTGTACTGCGCGCTCAACAGGCCGATCGAAGGCACGGCGATGCCGAGCAGGATCAACGCCGGAACGACAGTCCAGATCACTTCGATCAGCGTGTTGTGGCTGGTCTTCGAAGGCACCGGATTGGAGCGCTTGTTATATTTGAGGATGACCCAGACGAACAGGGCCAGCACGAACAGGCTGATGATGACCATGATCCAGACCAGCCCGATGTGAAGGGCGTTCGCCTGGTGGCCGATCGGCGAAAACTGCTGCTGGACATCGATTGCCTTGGCGATCGGCATGCCCTTGCCTTCCGTCGGCTTCATCGGCGTGTAGGCATCGGCACCGGGGCCGACATCCTCGCTCGAAGCTTGCGCAACATCGGCCGCAGCGACTTCTTCAGTCTGCTGCGCCGCAGTCGTTTCGGTGGCATCCTGTGCCATCGCGCCCTGCGCGCCGAAAGCCAGCATCGCCGCCATCGTAAGGCTGGCGACAATCCGGTGGAACCCGTGGAGGGAGCCGAGAATTTTCATCGTCTTGGCACTCTTTCGTGTCGTGTCTCGTTCCGGGCCTGCCACACTGCGCGAATCTCGCGTACGCGGCAAGACGCGCCCCTGCGAGGGCCCGGTTGCGCCCGCCCTATAGGCAGGGATCGCGCTTGCCTCAAGCGGCTGGCCGATAAAAATGTGCACGCACCTTTGCCTCTTGCGAAAATGTGCGCGACGCGCTTTGGACGCAGGCATCATGACTGAAGACGAAATTATCTCCGAATTCCGCGCCAGCGAAGCTCTCCTCGAAGGCCATTTCAAGCTTTCGAGCGGGCGCCACAGCGGGCATTATCTCCAGTGCGCGCGCGTACTTATGAATTCGGAAAGGGCGGGCAGGCTCGCTTTTGCCCTCGCCCAGAAAATCCCGCGCGAACTGCGCAACCAGATCGATGTGGTCATCAGCCCGGCCATGGGCGGCATCATTATCGGCCAGGAAATGGGCCGCGCCCTCGGCAAGGATGCCATGTTCCTCGAACGGCCCGAAGGCACGTTTCACCTTCGCCGCGGTTTTCGCCTCGAACCGGGGGCGAAGGTCTTGATGGTCGAAGACGTCGTCACGACCGGACTTTCCAGCCGCGAGGCGATCGCGGCCGTGAGTCGCGAAGGCGGCCAAGTCGTTGCCGAAGTCGCGCTGGTCGATCGTTCGAACGGCGCGGCCGATCTCGGCGTGCCTTTCTATCCGCTCGTGGACATCAACTTTCCAACATACTCGGAAGACGAAATTCCCGCCGATCTGGCAGCCATCCCGGTGACCAAGCCCGGAAGCAGGGCAGCTTGATCGATCTGCCGCATCCCCCACGCCTGAGACTGGGCGTTAATATCGACCACGTCGCAACCATCCGGAATGCGCGCGGCGGCGATCATCCGGACCCCGTCCGTGCGGCAGAAATCGTGGCGCAGGTCGGCGGGGACGGCATCACGGCGCATCTGCGTGAAGATCGTCGCCACATTCGCGATGCGGACCTCGAGCGCATACAAAAGGCCACCGACCTTCCGTTGAACCTCGAGATGGCGGCGACCGAGGAAATGCTGGCCATCGCGCTCGCCCACAAACCGCATGCCGCCTGCATCGTGCCTGAAAAGCGCGAAGAGCGGACGACCGAAGGCGGGCTCGATGCGGCAGGCTTGCACAATCAACTCGCGCCTATCGTGTGGAAGCTGGCCGACAACGGCATCCGCGTGTCCTTGTTCATAGAAGCGAGCGAACGACAGTTGGAAGCGGCCCAACTCCTGCGTGTGCCGGTGGTCGAATTTCATACCGGCGAATATGCCCATGCCGGGCTCGACAATGATGAAGATCGCGAAGCGCGCGAACTGGAACGCATCGCCACCATGTCGAAGATGGCTCGCCAGATGGGGATCGAGCCGCATGCCGGGCACGGCCTGACATATGAGAACGTAAAACCTGTCGCCGCGATCCCCGAACTCGCCGAACTCAATATCGGCCACTATCTCGTCGGCGAGGCCGTGTTCGTCGGGCTGGAAACGGCAGTGCGGCGCATGCGAGATCTGATGGACGAGGCACGCTCATGATCATCGGCCTGGGCTCTGACCTCTGTAATATAGAGCGGATCCAGAATTCGCTGGATCGTTTTGGCGAGCGGTTCGAGAATCGCGTCTTTACCGAGATCGAGCGCGCCAAGGCCCGCCGCCGNCCCTTCACCATCGCCGGCACTTACGCCAAGCGTTTTGCGGCCAAGGAAGCTTTTTCGAAAGCTGTCGGCACGGGTTTCCGGCGCGGGGTCTTCATGAAAGACATCGGTGTGGTGAACGCGAAATCCGGTGCGCCCACGCTTTCGCTGACGGGCGGCGCCGCAATCGTGCTTGCGGAAATGGTGCCAGAGGGCCATGAGGCGCGCATACACCTNACCCTCACCGACGATCACCCATGGGCTCAGGCCTACGTCATCATCGAGGCCCTACCCAAGTGACCACCGGCACACCGGCAGTGAACGACACCAGCAAAAAGAAAAAGAANGCTGACGACAAGGTCGACTGGATCGCGGAAATNCGCGGTCTGGCNTTGATGCTGTTGGCTGTTTTCGCGTTTCACAGCTTCATCGCGAAGCCATTCTATATCCCGTCGGAATCGATGATGCCGAACCTGCTGGTCGGAGACCGGCTGGTGGTGAGCAAATATCCCTACGGCTGGAACTGGTCGTCGATCAGCTTTCACCTTGCCCCGCGTGGCAAGTGGCGCCTGTTCGGCTCGACCCCGGAATATGGCGACATCGTCATTCCCGTGCACCCGCAACGCGATGAGGATTATATCAAGCGCGTTGTCGCACTCCCGGGTGACCGGATCGCGGTACGCAACGGCCAGATCATCCTCAACGGCACCCCGGTCGAACAGAAGGTCGAACCCGCCATCGCCCTGCCGCTCGATGCCAACTCGCGCTGCGACGGCTTCGGTTTCGACGACTTCCGCTCTACCAACGCCGATGGCAAACCTATTTGCCGCGTACCCGTGATGCGCGAAACNCTGCCCAATGGCGCNACCTATCTCATCATCGACCACCAGAATCAGGATCTGGACAACTTCCCCGAAATCACCGTTCCCGAAGATCATGTCTTCGTNATGGGCGACAATCGNGATCACTCGGCAGACAGCCGCGAACTGAACCACCCGCGCGGCCTTTTGGGCCCCATTCCGCTCGAAAATATCGGNGGACGTGCCGAGTTCATCACCTTCTCGCTCGACGGNACGACCACNATCAATCCGATCAGCTGGTGGACCAGCCTGCGCGAAGGGCGGGCCTGGTCGACCCTGCGTCCCGCCATTGCGGAACGAAAACCCGCTCCCGAGCGCTAAAGCCACACAATACAGGGGGCGCGCATGGCCGATAAGACGCAGGATATCCACGAAGCGGACCTCGGCACCAGCCCCTCCCGCATCAACGACCCGCATATTCGTCAGGAAATTTCGCGCGCCGTCGTCTGGGTGGGTGTCGTCGGCGCGGTGGCGCTGGCGGTCTGGATTGCTCGCCCGCTACTGGTGATCTTCGGCGCAATGGTTTTTGCGTCCATGATCGATGGCGGCGCTCGTCTGCTTGGCCGCGCCCTTCCCATCGCCCGTGCGTGGCGCGTCGCGATCGTACTGGCCGCAACCGTCGGCTTTCTGGCGTGGCTCGGATATTTCGCCGGATCGACAATTTCGCAGGAAGCAGCCCAGTTTCCCGAGATTATCGAGCGTCAGGTGGGCGAACTGATTTCCTGGGCGCGTTCGCAGGGTTTTGAAATCAACCAGCCGCAATTGCAGGATTATCTCGGTAATATCGGCAGCGGGATCAGCACCGTTACCCGCGCGCTGAGCGGGCTGGTCGGCGGGCTGGCAACGATAGTCCTCATCCTCGTAATCGGCGTCTACGTTGCGATCGACCCGCAACTCTACGAACGCGGCGTCGCCTGGATGCTGCCAAGCGAAAAACGGGATCGTTTCCATGTCACCCTTGCCCGCATGGGCAAGACGATGCGCCGGCTGATGGCCGGTCGCCTCCTCGGCATGCTGGTCGAGGCCGTTTTTACCTACATCATGCTCGGCGTGGTCGCGCCAATGGTTGGCATTGGCGCAGTGCCGATGGCAGCATTGCTCGCCATCCTTACCGGTCTGCTCGCTTTCATTCCCAATCTGGGCGCGATCATCTCGGGGCTGCTGATGGTCCTGGTGGGCTTTTCCGGNGGGGTNGAAATGGGNATTTACACCATCACCGTCTATTTCTTCGTCCAGAACTTCGATGGCTATGTAATCATCCCGATGATCGCGAAGAAGACCGTCGACCTGGCCCCCGCGCTCGTGCTCGCATTCCAGCTGATCATGGGCATTCTGTTCGGCATTCTCGGCCTTTTCCTCGCCGACCCCCTACTGGCGATGATCAAGGTTGCGCTGGAACGCCGGGCGGAACAGGCGCATGAAAACAAACGTGAAGAGGTTGCCACGAATGGCGCGTAAGTTTCTGTATTTTATTGCCGGTTGCATCGTTCTGGTCATCTTGGGAGCAATCGCACTGTCGATCTGGTCACGCGAGGCGACTGAAATCGCCTTCGTGCCCCGCGGCGAATTCGTCGAGCAGGAACCGTTCGCCGAAAANGCCTATCAGGACCCGAACATGTGGTATTCGCGGCCTGGNCTCGGCACGAACGATCCTTCGCGCTACCAGCCTGCCATCGCNGAAACCGCGCCCGATCCGGCCGATCAGGATCCNTCGCCNCAAGCCCCGGCTGCCGAGCAGAGCCTCGATGCAGGCAACCCTCTGCAGACTACCGGCACNGTCACCGGCGANGCGGCCGATCCGCAGACGCTGCCCGAATTTGCNGTCTTCTTCGTGCCTCCCACCAGTTANATTCAGGCCGGCGGNGACTGGAATTCCAAGATCGACGATGCGACNACCAACAATCGTGCGCGCATCTTCCTCCAGGGGCTCGCCAGCCCGTTCAATCGCGCGGATGAACTCTGGGCGCCCAAGTACCGGCAGGCGGCCGCAGGGGCTTTCCTGACCGACAAGCCCGAAGCGCAGCAGGCCATCGATGCGGCCTATGCCGATGTCGCCCANGCCTTCGATTATTTCATCGACAGCGTGGACGAAAACAAACCGATCGTACTAGCCGGTCACAGCCANGGCGCTTCCCATGTTCTGCGGCTACTACAGGAAAAGGTTNCCGGTACGCCGCTCGAAGNGCGCATCGCTGCCGTNTATGCNCCGGGGTGGCCGGTGTCGGTCGAACACGATCTTCCCGCGCTGCCATTCCCGGCCTGTGCATCAGCTGGCCAAGCGCAGTGCCTGCTCGCCTGGTCGGCATTTTCCGACGATGGCGATGCNGATCTNATCATGCGCCGCTANGAAGCAACCGTNGGCTACGANGGNCAGCCGCGCGGCACCGGGCCGATCCTGTGCGTCAACCCNNTNACCGGGGCCACCGGGGGCTCGGCTCCNGCCAGCGCCAATCTCGGCACGCTGATCCCCGATCAAAACCTGTCAAAGGGTGAACTGGTCGCNGGCGTCGTTTCCGCACGCTGNGGCGAGAACGGCNTGCTCTANATCGGCGATCCGCCGGAGCTCGGCCAAGGCGTCCTTCCGGGCGGTAATTATCATGTCTACGACATCCCCNTGTTCTGGAAGAACCTGCAGGAAGACGTCGTTACACGGGTGAAGGCATGGACGGCGGCGCAGGCCTCGTAACGGACAACGCCCTGACCTATGGCGACGTGCTACCGGAAGGTGGCGCGCTGCTCGGNCTCGACCTCGGCACGAAGACAATCGGCGTTGCGACNTGCGATGCGGGGTGGCGATATGCGACCGCGGGCAAAACGATCGCGCGCGGCAAGTTCACCAAGGATTGCGGCATCTTGCGCGCGCTTGCNACCGAANGGTCTATTCGTGGCCTCGTCATCGGCCTGCCCCGCAACATGGACGGAACCGAAGGTCCGCGCGCGCAGGCCAGCCGCGCCTATGCGAGGAACCTCTCTGCCGCCTTGGAATTGCCGGTTCTCCTGTGGGACGAACGCTGGTCGACTTCCAGCGCGGAAGCGGCCATGATCGGTCAGGACATGAGCCGCAGCAAACGGGCCGCAAGGATCGACAGCCATGCCGCGGCAGTGATCCTTCAGGGCGCCATCGACACGCTGGCGGGCGGCGGCTTTTGATAGCGGCCACGGCGGCTTCACAAACACCCTGTCAACTTGCCTGCAGCCTCGCTATCGCCCATCCATCATGAGCGAACAGGACCGTAAATTCGATCCGGCCAAGGCCACCGCGTTCTTCACCGGACGCGGTCATTCAGGCTGGCTCGGTCTCAGATATTCGGACCACGGCGACGACTGGGTCGAACTCGAACTGCCCTGGCGCGAAGACCTGCTCGGCGAAGACGGGCAACGCGTCCTGGCATCGGGTCCCATTCTCAGCCTGATGGACATGGCCAGCGGCATGGCCATCTGGCGCGCCATGGACGAATTCAATGCCATCGCGACGCTCGACCTGCGCGTCGATTACGTCCGCCCCGCGCGCGAAGGCGCCAGCGTNTTCGGCCGCTCGCAATGCTATCGCCTGACGCGCAGCGCCGCTTTCGTGCGCGGCCTCGCCCATGANGGCGATGCGGATGATCCGGTAGCCCATATCCANGCNGTCTTCATGAAGATCGCACCCACGGCGAGGCTCTGACATGGCGGACATTCCCGATATCGAAGCGCTGACGCCTTACGCCCGCTCGCTCGGCATTGCGCTGGACCGCTGGGAAGACGGCACGCCGATCATGGCCGTTTCCTTCGACGAGATGGTCGAGGGCCGACCGGATCATTACCACGGCGGCGCGACCGGCGGCTTGCTCGAAACGGCAGGCTATGCAGCGCTGCGTGCCGAACTCGCCCGGCGGAAACGCGAGGCGGTCCTCAAGCCGATCAACATCACGGTGCAGTATCTCGCCGCCGGCAAGAGTCGCCCCAGCTATGCACGCGGACGGATTACCAAGCTGGGCCGCCGTAGCGCGAACATCACCGTCGAAGCCTGGCAGGACGATCCAGCCCGGCCCATCGCGACCGCGGTGATGAATGTCCTGATGGCCGAACCTTCCGGCTAATTCGCCGCGCCGCCTGACCCTGCGCTTTCCTCGCGCCGGTTCCGGGCTTCGAATCGTCTTTCGTCTACACGTCTGCGCGCTTCCTCGATCGCCGCCTCGTCGACCGCTACGCCCTGATCGCCCACGCTGATATCGACGGGGATGCCATCGATCTCGGTCGACAGTACCGCCTCGCCCTCGCGGATGCGCAGGCGCGAATTTCCGTCCCCGAGGGGAATATCGCCGAGATCGGGCACATCCAGCGGCTCGATCGGTGTGCCCGGGTCCGCCTGTTCGCGCGGCTTCGGCTGGCTCGGAACGCCCCTGACATTCATTGCGCTGTTCATGAAATCGCGCCAGATCCGCGCAGGCAGGCCCCCGCCGCTGATCCCGCCCTGCAGCGGGGAATTGTCGTCGTTCCCGATCCACACGCCCACAACCAGGTCACCGGCATAGCCGACGAACAGTGCATCGCGATTGTCCTGCGTCGTGCCGGTCTTGCCGAAATTGGGTCCCGACAGCATTGCTGCCCGCCCCGTTCCGTTATTGATGGCTGCGCGCAGCATCTGTTCCATTTCCGACTGGGTGGAAGATGAAAAGCTCGAAGGTCCATCCCACAGATTGGCAAAGAAACCCCGTTCCGGCCGCGCGAACGCATGCGGTTCTACCGGATATTCATTGGCCGCGATCGCCGCATAGGCGGACGTCAGTTCGAGCAGCGACATGGTCGATGTTCCCAACGCCAGACTCGGATCGCCTTCCGGCAGTGGTGCCGTAACGCCCAGATCGCGGGCGGTCGCGATCACCTTGGCGCTACCGACCTCGCCCAGCAGGCGCACCGCTGCGACATTGCTCGATTGGGCAAACGCTTCTTCCAGCGTCAGGCTTTCCGAATAGCGCCCGCCGGAATTCTTGGGGCGATAACTGCCTTCGGTGATCTCCGTATTCGCGATCCTGTCCTGCGGGCTCCACCCTGCCCGCAGCGCGGCAAGATAGACGAACAGCTTGAAGGTCGACCCTGGCTGGCGCTTGGCCTGCGTGGCGCGATTGAAGGGCGATTTCGCGTAATCCTTGCCCCCGATCATTGCTACGACCTCGCCATTGCGACGCATCGCGACGAGCGCCACCTGTGCCGCGCCCAATGGAGCATTCTGGGTCACCCGCCGGGCTATGTTCTGCAACCGGCTGTCCAGCGTGGTGGTCAGCGTCTGGCGGGAATAGCCCTGCTCGGTCAGCTCGCGCGCTTCCGGCAGCGCCCAGTCGGCGAAATATGTGCCTGTGGGCAATTCGTTGCGCGCGCGCACGTCCAGCGTCGGCGGCCTCATCTGCCGCGCCTCGGCTTCGGTAATGTATCCTGCATCGACCATGGACTGGACCACGACCCGCATGCGCTTTTCCGCCCGCGCATAATGCTTCGTCGGGGCATAGGCGCTCGGCGCTTGCAGCAGGCCGGCCAGCATCGCGGCCTGATTGGGCTTCAGGTTCTCCGGCCGTCGGTAGAAATAATGCAGGCTCGCTGCGCGCAGGCCATACACATTGTCCCCGAAATAGGCGTTGGACAGATAGCGGCTGAGGATTTCGTCCTTCGTCAGCCAGCTTTCCAGCCAGAATGCAATCANCGCCTCGCGCGCCTTGCGCGTCAGCGTGCGCTCCGGCGAAAGAAAGGTGAATTTGGCGAGNTGCTGAGTGATCGTGCTGCCNCCGCCCGTCCCGGTGAACGCGGCGCGCGCGATCCCGCGCGGGTCCACGCCCCAGTGCGAATAGAACCGCCGGTCCTCTGTCGCCAGGAAGGCCTCGACCACATGCGGTGGAAGCTGCGACACTTCGACCGGCTCATCCGTGATCGCCCCGTTTCGGGCGATCGGCGTCCCGTCTGCTGCCAGCAGCGTGATCTGCGGCGCGGCAATCGGCTCGAGCGATTTGGACAACGGCGCGGTAATCGCCAGCCATGCGACCAGCAGTATGAACAGGCCGATGATGGCGGCAAGGATGTGGCTGGCCCACCAGCGCTTGCGGCGGCCAAGCCAGTAATCGCGCTGCCACCACCGGCGGCGCCGCTTCTCCTCGGCATCGAGGGCATAATCGACCCGATCCAGCCGTTCATCCCAGTCGCCGTAATCGAGAGCGTCATGCGTCGCGTAATATCCGCGATGCGGCGGATGGTCCGCCTCCGGAGCGGATCTGCGCAAAAGGGAATCGAGAACGCCCATCGCCTACTGTGTTAACCCAACAACACAGTCAATGATAGGGGGCGCAAGCTTAACTCTTGCCGACTACGCTTTCGGGCAGGTCCTCGCCGAAAACGCGCTGGTAATATTCGGCCACCAACATCCGTTCTTCCTCATCGCATTTGTTGAGGAAGCTGAGGCGGAAGGCGAGGCCGACATTCTTGAAGATCGCCGCATTCTCCGCCCAGGTTATGACGGTACGCGGGCTCATGACGGTCGAAATGTCGCCATTGATGAAGCCCTGCCGCGACAAATCGGCAACCTTGATCATGTCGGCAACCAGCTTGGGATCGGTNTCGGGGTTCTTCGCCTCGACGATCTTCTGTTCGGTTTCGGCCGGCAGATAATTCAGCGCAACCACGATGTTCCAGCGGTCCATCTGCCCCTGGTTGATCTGCTGCGTGCCGTGATACAGGCCCGANGTGTCNCCNAGGCCAACCGTGTTGGCGGTGGCGAACAGNCGGAAATTCGCATCGGGGCGGATCACGCGNTTCTGGTCGAGCAGGGTAAGTTTGCCCTGCTGTTCNAGNACGCGCTGGATCACGAACATCACATCCGGGCGGCCAGCNTCATATTCGTCGAACACAAGCGCGACCGGGTGCTGCAACGCCCATGGGAGCAGACCTTCGCGGAATTCGGTAACCTGCAGCCCGTCGCGCAGCACGATCGCATCGCGACCGACCAGGTCGATACGGCTGATATGCGCATCGAGGTTGATGCGGATGCACGGCCAGTTGAGGCGCGCGGCAACCTGTTCGATATGCGTCGACTTGCCCGTACCGTGATAGCCCTGCACCATCACCCGCCGATCATGTGCAAATCCGGCCAGGATCGCCAGGGTCGTATCCGGGTCGAAAACATAGTTTTCGTCCAGATCGGGCGTGCGTTCGTCGGGCTTTGAAAACGCCGGAACCTGCCAGTCGATATCGATCCCGAAGGTCTCGCGAACGTCCACGGTAATGTCGGGCGCGGCGAGCACGGTTTTGGCGGATGCGTCGAAGGTCTTGTCGGTCATGTCATTCATCTTGTTGGCGGGTTAGACGGATGGATAGGTGGCTGCAAGCAACGAAATCGCTGTGGGCCCCAAGCCGCTCTCGACTCGCCGTCCGCCCCGCCGCATAATCGCCCGCGATGCCACCGACCCCGCTTTCAGAACGTCTGCGCCTCAAGCTGGTCGAGCGTGTACGCGGCGTTTTCAACGATGTCGAAAGCGGCCAGCAGCCGGTGCCGACATCCGACGAAGCGCTGTTTCCAAAGGATTCGCCGATCCGGATGGTCCATGCCGACATCGTCGCCATGATGGTCGGCGGGGTGCGCGGACTGCTGCTGCAGATGCTCCACCCGCATGCGCTTCAGGGTGTGCTCGATCATTCGAACTTCCGCACGGACATGCATGGTCGGCTGCGCCGGACCGCGCGTTTCATCGCCGTGACGACCTTCGGCCATCGGGACGATGCGATGGCCGCGGTCGACCGCGTCAACCGCATTCACGCCAAGGTCGGCGGCACCCTGCCCGACGGCACGGCATACTCCGCTACCGATCCGCGCACGCTCGCCTGGGTCCATGTTGCGGAAGCNACCAGCTTTCTGGCGGCCTATCTGCGCCACGTCCGCCCCGACATGCCCGGCAGCGAACAGGATGAATATTATCGCCAGTTCGCTGTGATCGCCCGNGCTNTGGGCGCCGATCCGGTGCCGATCGACCGGCGNGANGCCGAAGCGATCTTTCGCGACCTGCGCACCGATCTCACCGCTTCGCCAGCNGCACGCGAAATCGCCCAACTGGTCCTGACGCAGAAGCCGCCAGGTTCGCCCCCGGCTGTTCAGGCCCTGCTGGGCGCAGAAGCGGTTGCCCTCTTGCCTCCGTTTGCGCGATCCATGCTTGCGCTGGAACGTCCCGGCCTTGCCGCCATCCCTGCCCGCGCCGCGACATGGGGAATGGGCAAAACCCTGCGGTGGGCTTTCCGTCAGAATCCTGACGGAAAGCCCCCTATCGAGGCTGTTACCTCATGCCGAGCATCCCGCGTTTTGCGCACACGCCGAAAGTGGCGATGATCAGTATGGCCCAGATCAGCGTCAGAATGTCGATCATCTGGGGCTGNGGCATAAAACCGAAGATCGAAAGCGCCGCCCAGCCGCCTATGAAAAGCAAGACGAGGTAAAAGGAGGTAGATCCTGCCTGACGCGAAACCGTGCGCATCAATTCATCGGAATGTTTCATCGATCGCACGGATGCAAGCGTCGCGATCACGAGGAGGACACCTGCCGCGACAGCGCCTGCCATGGGCGCAAGCAGAGCACCGGGACCGGTCAGGGCGAGAACTGCGAGCACCCCGCCAAAGGCTACACTTCCAATTCCGCTAGCCAAAAGGCTTTGCTTCATTTCACGCAATTCCTCGGCATCCTGAACGTTGAGGAATCGCGCTCCAAGGCGCGGCGACAATGCACCGAAGCCAACGAGCACGCCCATGAAGGCATACAGCATCGCCACCAGCAATGCGATCTCGCGCGAAGGGCCGAGCGAGCCTAGCGCACCGCTATCAATGAGCGTCATCAGTCCAAGCGCCCCGAAAAAGCCGGTCAGCGCGCCGCCGCCGATCATCAGCGCAAGTTTACGCCCCTTGTGCGGGGGCTGGGAAAGGTCTGTCGATGCAGTGTTCATGGCTGTGGCTCCCAGTCGTCGATGAAAAGTTCGGGCACCGGCACGCCGAACAGTTTCGACATGCGCAGCGCCAGAGGCAGGGATGGATCGTATTTGTCGGTTTCGACCGCATTGATCGTCTGCCGGGACACACCCAGCCGGCGCGCGAGTTCACCTTGGCTCCAGCCATGTGTTTCGCGAAATTCCTTCAAGCGGTTTTTCAACGACTCATCCTTCTGCCTGACAAGAGCTCTTTACTGTAAAGACTTCTTGTCAGTCAAGACCTCTTTACAGATGCACTTGGCTCCGCAAACTCCATCCGCCTCAGGCAAAGAAGATCAGCCGATCTTCTCGGGCAGTTCGAATATGTCCATGAACCGCTCCGCCAATTCGGGATCGCCATCCAGACGGATGCCCACATCGGCCAACGGCATGCCGACATAGAATGCCCCGGCCAGCGCCGGCCCGTCGGGCGCATGGAAGACCACGTCGCACCCGTCCGCATCGGTCCGGGAAACCGCCATGGCACCGTCTTTCAGATCGGCAACCAAGCTCACATCCGGGAACTTGAAACCCACCCGCATCGCCAGTCCAGCGGCCCTGTCCTTGTCGAACATCGTGCGCAGCGACAGCAGGAAGCTGGTGGGCGAGAGCGGCAATGTCGGGTCGTGCTGCGAAGATTGCGCGGCCCAGCGTCCCAGTTCCTGGATTAGCGGTTCGGCCGCGTACCCCCACCGGGTCAGCTCATAGACTCGCGCGCTCGACGGCGCTGGCAGAGTACGATGGACCAGAACACCCGCCCCCTCGAGCTTTTCCAGCCGCTCGGTAAGCACTTTGGCCGAAATACCGGGCAGATTGGCGCGAAGCGCAGAAAACCGCAGTGCGCCGAACATCAATTCCCTTACGATCAGTAACGACCACCGTTCGCCGACCAGTTCCATTCCGAACGCCGTGCCGCAGGCGTCATTATACCACCTTCCATGCACATCGGCATCCGGCCGACGCGGATTAGTTTCTTTTTGTAACTTCATAGTTGCTTTTAGTAACCCACAGGTTCACAAATCGCAAGTCGCGAGTCGGCCAGAGAGGGAGAGGCATCGATGACCCGGAGGAAATTCGCAGACCTGCCAGAGGCGCGCGTCGCGCGCCCCTGTTCCCCGCACTCTTGGAAAAGTCGTGCATGAGGGGCCGTCCGCCAAACCATAGCCAACGATAATAAACGGCCCCGCGCCCCATCCCCGAGGAGAGAGATGATGAGTTATTTCGACGGTTTCGTGCTTGCAGTGCCCACCGCCCACAAGGACAAGTTCATCGCCCACGCCACGCTGGGCGACGCCGTGTTTCAGGATGAAGGGGCCCTTCGCATCGTGGAAGCCTGGGGCGACGATGTGCCCAAGGGAAAGGTCACCGATTTCCAGGGCGCCGTGCAGGCAAAGGACGACGAGACGATCGTCTTCGCGTGGGTCGAATGGCCCGACAAGGCCCACCGTGACGATGTCATGGCCCGCGCCGAGGAATGGATGGCGGACCCGCGCATGGATCCCGAAAACAACCCCATGCCCTTCGATGGCAAGCGGATGATCTACGGCGGCTTCGACACGCTGGTCGACGAAGGCGAAGGCGGCGGCGACTATGCCGATGGCTATCTCGTGCCCGTGCCCGACGCGCGCAAGGAGGATTACCGCGCGCTCGCCGCAAAGATGGCGCCCGTCTTCCGCGGCTATGGCGCCACCCGCGTGGTCGAAGCGTGGGGCGACGATCTGCCCGACGGCAAGCTCACCCATTTCCGCCGCGCCGTTAAGGCGGAAGATGGCGAGAACGTCGTCTTCTCCTTCGTGGAATGGCCNGACAAGGCNACCCGGGATGCCGGCTGGGCNAANATGATGGAGGAGGANAGCCCCGANGGNGACATGCCNTTCGACGGAAANCGCATGTTCTGGGGCGGTTTCNGGCCCGTAGTCGACCTGCAGGCNCGCTGACGCATGGCCGATCCCGTCACCATCTGGACGCTCGACTGGGTGCCCGAAACGCCGCGCGGNTTCGTGCGCGACCTGCGGCTGCGNTGGNCGTGCGAGGAAGCGGGCCTTCCCTATCGCATCGCCACCGTTCCGTTCGACGATCGCGAAACCAACCATCTCGACCGCCAGCCCTTCGGCCAGGTGCCGATGCTGGAGGACGGCGATCTGCGCCTGTTCGAAAGCGGGGCCTGCGTCATCCACCTCGCGCGCGAGGGCGGCAAGCTGATCCCGGCCGATCCCAAGGCCGAGATCGAGGTTCTCCAGTGGATCATGGCCGCGCTCAATTCGATCGAGATGGTGACAATGCCCTGGGTCGTCCTCACATGGTCGGACGAGGAATTCGCCGGCATCACCGGCTGGCTCGACAAGCGGCTGGCGCAGATCGAAGCCGTGCTGGCCGAACGCGAATGGCTGGTGGGCAACACCTTCACTGCCGCCGACCTCATCATGGCCGACGTGCTGCGCGTCGATCTGGTGCGCAAGCACGGCGATCGCCCGGCAAGCGAAGCCTATGTCCGTCGCGTCACCGACCGTCCCGCCTTCCGCAAGGCGCATGCCGACCAGCTGGCCCATTTCGCGGTCGCCGATGCAAACCGAGAGGAGAAGTCCGATGGCTGACAGTCAGGGCGATTTCGTCTGGTACGAACTGATGACCAGCGATGCCGATGCCGCACAGGCATTCTATGAACCGCTGCTGGGGTGGAAATTTGCCGGCAGCGGCATGTCCGACATGGACTACCGGCTTGGCAGCGCCAACGGCGTGGAAGTGGTCGGCCTGCTCGAACTGACGCAGGACATGATCGGCGGCGGCGCCCGGCCGGCGTGGATCGGATACATCGCGGTCGACGACATCGACGCCGCGCTGACCAGGCTCAAGGAACAGGGCGGCCAGCTGTTCATGGGGCCAAGCCATCTCGAAGGCGTCGGCCGCATGGCGATGGTCGCCGATCCGCAAGGTACGCCCTTCTATCTCATGCAACCCGAAGGCGAAGCGAGCCAGTCCTTCGCCAAATACGAACCGCGCCAAGGCCATTGCGCGTGGAACGAACTGATGAGCGGCGACCGGCAGGGCGCGCACGATTTCTACACCGCCCTGTTCGGCTGGGAGAAGGCCGACAGCATGGATATGGGCGAGATGGGATCCTACGACATGTACCGCGCAGGCGATTACATGCTGGGTGCGATCATGCAGAAACCGGACGACATGCCCGCCAGCCTGTGGAGCTATTACTTCCGCGTCCCCGAAATCGAACCTGCGGCCGACTATGTGCGGTCCAACGGCGGCCAGGTGATCAACGGCCCGATGGAAATCCCGGGCGGCGAGCACGTGTTCAACGCCATCGACCCGCAAGGCGCGATGTTCAGCCTCATCGGCAAAGGAGCTTAAGCCATGGCAGACTACACCCTTTTCACCAATCCGATGAGCCGCGGCCAGATCGCGCGCTGGGCGCTGCACGAGGCGGGCGCGGATTACGATACCCAGCTCGTCGAGTGGGACGACAGGCCGCAGGCCCTGCTGGATGCCAATCCCATGGGCAAGATCCCCACCCTCATCCATCATCACAACGGGCACGATCACGTCATCACCGAATGCGCGGCGATCTGTCATTACCTGGGCGCGATGCAGGCCCCCGAACTGACCCCGAAGGCGGAAGAGATGGCGGATTATTTCCGCTATTTCTTCTTCGTCGCCGGCCCGGCCGAACAGGCCATCACCACGCGTGCCATGGGCTGGTCTGCCGAGGATCCGCAAAAGCAGATGATGCTCGGCTACGGCACCTTCGACAAGGCGATGGACACGTTCGAAACGCTGATGACGGGCCGCGATTATGTCTGCGGCGACCGCTTCACCATGGCCGATGTCTATGTCGGCAGCCAGGTCGACTGGGGGCTGACCTTCGGGTCGATGCCCAGCCGCCCCGCGTTCGAGGATTACGCCGCCCGCCTGCGCGAACGCCCGGCCTACAAGGAAGCCAAGGCCATCGACGCCAGACTGATCGAGGAGCGGCAGAATGGCTGACAAGCTCACCACCGTCCTCTGGTTCGATGGCGATGCCGAGGAAGCGGCCCGCTTCTACGCCGATACCTTCCCCGACAGCGCCGTGGGCACGATCTTTCGCGCGCCATCCGATTTCCCCGGCGGGAAACAGGGCGATGCGCTGACGGTGGAATTCACCGTCTGCGGCCGCGCGTTTTCCGGCCTCAACGGCGGCGACATGTTCAAGCCCAACGAAAGCGTCAGCTTCATGGTGGTGACCGAAGACCAGGCCGAAACCGACCGCTACTGGGATGCCATCACCGGCAATGGCGGGCAGGAAAGCGCCTGCGGCTGGTGCAAGGACNNATGGGGGTTCAGCTGGCAGATCACCCCGCGCACCNTGCTGNAATCGCAGGCCGCGGGCGGCGAGGAGGCGCGCCGCGCCTTCGAAGCCATGATGACCATGCACAAGATCGACGTCGCCGCCATCGATGCGGCACGCAAGGGGGACTGATCCGATGACACGCAAACTGACCGGCGCCGCCTTCGTCTCGCTCGACGGGGTGATGCAGGCCCCCGGCGGCCCGACCGAAGANCCCACCGGCGGCTTCGACGAAAGCGGCTGGGTCTTCCGCATGGACGACGACGGCATAAACGATACGCTCGGCGCGCTGTTCGGTGCGCCCTACGATCTGCTGCTGGGGCGCCGCACCTACGATATCTTCGCGGCCTACTGGCCCTATGTCGAAGGCGAGAATGCCTTCATGGGCGAATCGCTGACGCAGGCGGGCAAATACGTTCTCACCAGCAGCGACGCGCCGCTCGAATGGGAAAACTCGCACCGCCTGTCGGCCATCGACGAGGTGCCCGCCCTCAAACAGAGCGACGGCCCCGACCTGCTGATCCAGGGTTCGAGCACGCTCTACCCACAATTGCTGGATGCGGGCCTGCTCGACCGGCTGGTCCTGATGACCTTCCCCATCGTGCTGGGCAGGGGCAAGCGCCTGCTCGATGGCGCGATGTCCGCCGGCAAGCTCAAGCTTGTCGACCACCGCGTCACGGAAAAGGGGACCGTCATAACCACCTACGAGCCGGACGGTACCATTCCGCCCATGCCCGCTAACGCCCCCGAACCTTCCACCAGCAAGCGCGAGATGGCGCGGCGGGCGCGGATCGAGGCGGGAACCTGGTGATGCCGGCGCTCTACGGCCACCGCTTTTCCTCCTACACATGGAAAGCGCTGATCCCGCTCTACGCCAACGGCACCGAATTCGAATTTCGCGATGTCGATCCGGGCGCGCCCGATGGCCCGGCCAATATGGATTTCGTGCGCAAGGCCCACCCCGCAGGAAAATTCCCGGTGCTGGCGGATGGCGACGCCACCGTGATCGAGGCGACCGCGATCGTCGACCATCTCGCCGTGCACCACCCCGGCCCTGCCCCGCTCATCCCCGCCGATCCGGCAGAGGCCGCCCTCGCCCGGATGATGGACCGAGTGTTCGACAATTACGTGATGGGCACCGCGCAGCTCGTGGTGAACGCCTATATCGCCGATGCGCAAAACCCCGATCCGCAGCAGCTCGACCTCGGGCGCACCGGCCTGCTGCGCGCCTATCGCTGGCTCGAAGGCTGGCTGGCCGATCACAGCCTGCCGCTCCATGTCAGCCTCGTTACCTGTGCTGCGGCCCCCGCGCTCTTCTATGCCGACTGGGTCGAGCGCATCACCGAAGACTGCCCCCGCGTTGCCGCTCTGCGCGCCGAAATCCTCGCCCTGCCCGCGGTCGCCCGCTGCATCGACGACGCCCGCCCCTATCGCCACTACTTCCCCCTCGGCGCACCCGATCGGGACTGACCGCATTCGAGCGTTCCGTGCCGGAAGCAGACGGGCAGATAACGACCCCATATCGGACGGCCGGTCAAGGCTATTCATCGACGCTATGTAGGCGATCAATTCCAGTTAGTTTTCTTCTGATCGATATAAGAGCGATGAAGAGGGAGAAACCGCAAAAGGCGAGCAACCCGTCGCGCAATCCAGTTACTGCTACCGATGGGGAACCGTTAAAGAGCGCCATAACGATTGTGAAAACGGCACCTAAAAACCACATCAATGATAGTGCGGCGGCCACTTTGAGCATGGCTGTTACTATTTTTTCTGACATTCGATTCCTCTCGTGTGCACGCTATCTGACTGCCATAAATAAGCAATGTCCGCTTTCCACCCCGAAGCAGTCGCTCTTGTGTAACGAGAGATACTATTTTATTTTGTGCGAATGGATCAGGAAAAGCGCGAGCTTCGTCATCAGTTGAAGAATGCCGAGCAGGAAAAACTCGCGCTTAAAGGCTTGGTGAAACGAGCCGCAGACGAGCTCGATGATCTGGCAGAAGCAGATTGCTCGGAAGAGGCCATTGATAGCGCAAAGGCGCAGGCTGAGCGGTTTCGAAAGGTCATCGGCTCCAAAGCGGAGCAATGACAGCCGTCCACCCGCTGCCGCAAGACCGGCGTGTATGATCTAGAGCCAGGGCGCGATCCGGTTTCGACCCTGCGTAATCCCGGAGGTTTGAATGCTATCGCCAACGACGCTTGCCGCCGCATTCGACCGGGTGTCGGAATACTGGTCGCCCAAGGTGATCGGCCAGGTCAACGATCAGCTTCTCAAGGTCGCAAAACTCAAGGGCGAATTCGTGTGGCACGCGCACGAGGGGCAGGACGAGCTCTTTTATATCGTCAAAGGATCGCTTCGAATTGAGTTTGAGGACGAAGCCGTCGATCTCGAGCAGGGCGACTTCCTGACCGTACCCAGCGGCGTCCGCCACAATCCTGTCGCGCGGGAGGAATGCTGGGTGCTGCTGATCGAGCCAGCCGCAACAAAGCATACTGGTGAAGAGATCACATCGCGCACCCGCAGCCTGGAGGAACAGCTCGGCTAATAGCCGTACGGCTGCCCTGACTCCGTCCCACACTCACCCTCGTCATTCCCGCGCAGGCGGAAATCCAGCCTGGCCCGGCGCGTCATCGCCCTCTCGCCAATGACTGCAGCCATGCCCGCCACCAGCCGTAGGACCCCCTCTCGAACAATCCTATTTCTGCGCTAAATACTTGACTTTCATGAACCTTTTCGGCATAGACCCCGCCGGATCGGGAGGGCGCGAAAGCTGGTGCACCCCCTTCCTTGCCCCCATGGCCCGCGACGGCGGTGTCCGGAAGGGTAACGCGGCCGGTGCGAAAGGCGCGGGCGTCCAGATCGGGATCGGATGACCTCATCCGGATCGCAAGGACACCTCTCCTCCTTCACCGGATGCGGCAGGCA
>FUFK010041837.1_pt1:0-2500 | contig 89175 bp, 81 predicted proteins | sample 1021851 | NCBI WGS metagenome assembly FUFK01 (sample SAMEA51879418, study PRJEB19060) | metagenome
CGGTCGCCAACATTATCGGATAGCCGGTCCCCCGGTTTAAGGTCGGGGCAGGATCAGCTGTCCGTTGTGAGTGTCTGGCGGTTCTTTGACATTGTTGTTTATTGATGAAGGGACATGTGGGCGACGGCGCCCGGTCCGGGGGTTTTAAGGCTCCGGATACCGGTTAATTCAAGCCGATTGCCACATCCTCTGGTGAACTCCACGTTTGCCATTGGGTGATGCATGTTCATTCGTATCCATTACGTTTGACAGTGCAGGTATCGGCTCCTTGAAGCTCATGCCAAGCAGGTTAGCGGGGTTTTCCCCGTGCTTGATTGGTGTGTGACACAAACTTGAGAGTTTGATCCTGGCTCAGAACGAACGCTGGCGGCATGCCTAACACATGCAAGTCGAACGAACCCTTCGGGGTGAGTGGCGCACGGGTGCGTAACGCGTGGGAACCTGCCTTTAGGTTCGGAATAACAGTTAGAAATGACTGCTAATACCGGATAATGTCTTCGGACCAAAGATTTATCGCCTTTAGATGGGCCCGCGTTAGATTAGATAGTTGGTGGGGTAATGGCCTACCAAGTCGACGATCTATAGCTGGTCTGAGAGGATGATCAGCCACACTGGGACTGAGACACGGCCCAGACTCCTACGGGAGGCAGCAGTGGGGAATATTGGACAATGGGCGAAAGCCTGATCCAGCAATGCCGCGTGAGTGATGAAGGCCTTAGGGTTGTAAAGCTCTTTTACCAGGGATGATAATGACAGTACCTGGAGAATAAGCTCCGGCTAACTCCGTGCCAGCAGCCGCGGTAATACGGAGGGAGCTAGCGTTGTTCGGAATTACTGGGCGTAAAGCGCACGTAGGCGGCTTTTCAAGTCAGGGGTGAAATCCCGGGGCTCAACCCCGGAACTGCCCTTGAAACTGGATGGCTAGAATACTGGAGAGGTGAGTGGAATTCCGAGTGTAGAGGTGAAATTCGTAGATATTCGGAAGAACACCAGTGGCGAAGGCGACTCACTGGACAGTTATTGACGCTGAGGTGCGAAAGCGTGGGGAGCAAACAGGATTAGATACCCTGGTAGTCCACGCCGTAAACGATGATAACTAGCTGTCCGGGCTCATGGAGCTTGGGTGGCGCAGCTAACGCATTAAGTTATCCGCCTGGGGAGTACGGTCGCAAGATTAAAACTCAAAGGAATTGACGGGGGCCTGCACAAGCGGTGGAGCATGTGGTTTAATTCGAAGCAACGCGCAGAACCTTACCAGCCTTTGACATCCTAGGACGGTTTCTGGAGACAGATTCCTTCCCTTCGGGGACCTAGTGACAGGTGCTGCATGGCTGTCGTCAGCTCGTGTCGTGAGATGTTGGGTTAAGTCCCGCAACGAGCGCAACCCTCGTCCTTAGTTGCCATCATTCAGTTGGGCACTTTAAGGAAACTGCCGGTGATAAGCCGGAGGAAGGTGGGGATGACGTCAAGTCCTCATGGCCCTTACAGGCTGGGCTACACACGTGCTACAATGGCATCTACAGTGAGCAGCGATCCCGCGAGGGTTAGCTAATCTCCAAAAGATGTCTCAGTTCGGATTGTTCTCTGCAACTCGAGAGCATGAAGGCGGAATCGCTAGTAATCGCGGATCAGCATGCCGCGGTGAATACGTTCCCAGGCCTTGTACACACCGCCCGTCACACCATGGGAGTTGGATTCACCCGAAGGTGGTGCGCTAACCAGTTTACTGGAGGCAGCCAACCACGGTGGGTTCAGCGACTGGGGTGAAGTCGTAACAAGGTAGCCGTAGGGGAACCTGCGGCTGGATCACCTCCTTTCTAAGGATTGGTACGAAAGCGCCGGCGCTGGTCGCCGGAAGAGCTTCGCACCTTTTCAAAGAAACATGCCGTCGTCCTCATGTCCTTTCATCAATCGGATACAGCCTGGCAGGCGTTTGCTTGCCGTGGCTGTTTGCCTGAGCTGGCTCATGCCGCCCGCGGCCATGCCTTTTCCTAAGAGAAGGGGGCCTGCGCTGGCGCATAGGCCCGTAGCTCAGTTGGTTAGAGCGCACCCCTGATAAGGGTGAGGTCGGTGGTTCAAATCCACTCGGGCCTACCATTTGCCTGGTCTTACGGGGCCTTAGCTCAGCTGGGAGAGCACCTGCTTTGCAAGCAGGGGGTCATCGGTTCGATCCCGATAGGCTCCACCAGGCGTTGTGGTACGGTTTTGGCCGGCTGTGCGTGGCAGTTATCCGATAGATGAAACGAAAAGCGGATCCCGCGTCATGCGGGTAGCGCGGCGATTCGAGCCTTGCTGTCTTTGACATTGTGAATGGGTTTTTAAATCGATGCCGTGGCGCATGGGATTGATCGACTGGTTGGCTTTGGCCGATCGTGAGCGATCGTATGCATCACAAACAAGATCAATCAAATTGATTTATCTGGCTGAGATATTCCTCTGCACTATCGCGAGACGTCGGACTTTTATGCAGGTCTGTCGTTGATGGTGTGGATTCTCAAGC
>FUFK010041837.1_pt1:5000-89175 | contig 89175 bp, 81 predicted proteins | sample 1021851 | NCBI WGS metagenome assembly FUFK01 (sample SAMEA51879418, study PRJEB19060) | metagenome
CGCGAGACAGTTTGGTCCCTATCTGCCGTGGGCGTCGATTGTTGAAAGGAGTTGCCCCTAGTACGAGAGGACCGGGGTGAACATACCTCTGGTGTACCTGTCATCCTGCCAAGGGTGCCGCAGGGTAGCTATGTATGGACGGGATAACCGCTGAAAGCATCTAAGCGGGAAGCCTCCCTTGAGATAAGCAATCTTCGAACCGTCATAGACCATGACGTTGATAGGCCGGGTGTGGAAGCGCAGTAATGCGTGTAGCTAACCGGTCCTAATAGTTCTTTTCGCGCTTGTAGGATCTGCACCATCAATGACAGCCCTGTCGCAAGNCAGGCANGCTCACCNGTGGTAGAGGAAACTTCAGCCGGATAAGCCCTCAAAAGCTCAACAGCATCGATTTAAAATCCGATNNGGTCCCCGCAGGGTAAAACCTGCGGGNGGCCCGTCCGCCCGCTTTATTGCTTGGTGGCTATAGCGTCTGTGACCCACCCGATCCCATCTCGAACTCGGACGTGAAACCGGACTGCGCCGATGGTACTAGTGCTCAAGCACTGGGAGAGTAGGTCGCCGCCAGGCATTATAGCGGACGGACGCGGAACAAACCCATTCACGATTTCAAAAAGCCGCTGCCGGTGCAAACCGCGCGGCGGCTTTTTCGTCTCTGGCCTTGGTGCCAGCGAGGAAGGCGCCATCGAAGTGCGCAGCACTTCGCAAGGCCGACCGGCCGCCCGGACCCCGGACCTGATCCGGGGGAGGGAAGCCAAGCCGACAGATGTCGGCACCGGCGCTTGAGGCGTAAAAGAAGGTACCGCGGGGTGGAGCAGTCCGGTAGCTCGTCAGGCTCATAACCTGAAGGTCGTTGGTTCAAATCCAACCCCCGCAACCATCTCCCAAATAACTCTCCAATAGCAACGCTCCGCCGCAGCATGCCCGCAGACCCGGAACTGCGCGCATGCGCACCGCGGGTCGGGAAGAGCAATTCGCTCTGAGACCTAGGGAAAGAGCAAATGAACGCCTCACGGCAGTTGCCGGTGATCTTATAAAAATCACGGGCAGCGGTTTGGCTACAGACCCTTCGTTTGCCGATGGGGTTTCTGGTACCGCGAGACGACATCGCCCAGTTCGTGCGGGAGCACCGGCTTCGAAAGCATCGCTAGGGGACGGATCGCAAGTCGTTCCTCCTCGGTGACGCTGTGCAGGCTTCCGCTCAGGATTATACAGGCCACATCCAGTTCGGAGCGCAGGAACAGCGCCGCGTCCTGCCCGCGCGAGCCGTCAGCAAGCTGGAGATCGACAAGCGCGAGGTCGGGCAGGGTCCGGCGCGCGGTGTCGATCGCCTGGGCTGCGGTCACCGCGACGCCAACGACATCGCATCCCAGGTCTTCCATCTGTGTTTCGAGATCGAGCGCGATGAGGGCGTTGTCCTCGATGATGAGCACGCGGACGCGGGAATCCCTATTCGGGGAAGAGGATGCGGGTTGTCCATCCATTCACGCATTCCTCTTCTATCGTACCGCGCAGCTGGGCCGCCATCCCGCGGATAAGCCGCTTGCCCAACCCCGATGACGGCATGTCCTCGCTCAACAAGCCGGACGTGCCGCCTGTTCCATTGTCCGACACTTCGAGCACGATCTGTTCGCCTTCTTCCCGTCGCAGTTCGACCGTGACGGTCCCGCCCTGCTCGGGCCAGGCGGCATGCTTGACCGAATTGGTCACCAGCTCGTTGACCGCCAGCGACAGCGTTACCGCCTTGTCGATCGGCAGGCGCAGCGGCGCCACCTGCAGGACGATCTGAGGCGCCTGTTCCTTTCTCCCGGGCAGCGATGCGCGAAGATGTTCGACAAGGCGCCCGATATGGTTGTCCAGCCTGACCGTCTTCAAATCGTTGTCTTCGTAGAGCGAGGCGTGAATGGCGGCGACCGCCTGCACGCGCGCCGTCGCCGCATTCAGCGATACGCGGGCGGTCTCGTCCCCGGTCGCTTGCGCTTCGAGGTTCAGGATGCTCGTGACCATCTGCAGCGAATTCTTCACGCGGTGATTGACCTCGGCGATCAGCAGGTCGCGCACGGCGATCGCCTCCCGCAGCTTGGCTTCGCTCTGCTTGATATGCGTGACGTCGAGCAGCATGCCGACGACCAGCANCTCTTCCGTATCGGGATTGCGGATCGATTCCCCGCGGACCAGCAGCCAGCGCGTCGTACCGTCCGGCCAGACAGTGCGAAAATCCTGGTGCAGGTCGGCGCCCACTGTCCGGGAAACCCGCTCCATTTCGGCTTCCAGTCCGGCCAGGTCGTCGGGATGGACCCGCTCCATGAATGGCCGGATAGGATTGGCGTGGTCCTCCTCGGCGAAGCCGAACATGGTATCGAATTGCGGGGTTCTCGACACGCTCCGGCTGCCCGGGCACCATTCGAAATAGGCAAGATCCGCGCCGCGCATGGCAGCGCGCCGCTTCGCCTCGTGAACGCGGTCGCCGAGGATCCTGCCGGTGATGTCCTCAGCCGTATGGATGATGTGCGTGACCTTGGTCGGATCGCCGCGATCGGCGAACACCGGCGAATTGACGATCCGCCAGTACCGGACCCGGTAATGTCCGTCGGGCCCTGCCACATCGTGCTGGCGAAGCGGCATCTCCTGCGCTTCGCCCGTCTCCACGACGCGATCGGCCGACGCCTGCAATTCGGCTTCGGCATCCGCCCGGGGATCGTCGGGATTGGCGGGGAAGGCTTCGAAGACACGCTTGCCGACCAGCTCCGCCCGTTCGATACCGAGCATCTCGCAATAGCAGCGGATTGGCAGCGACGACGTGCAGATCGGGCCGGAACACCATTTGTGCCGTCGGTTGGGCGTCGAACAGCACGCCCATGTCGATCGAAGTATCCAGGGCCGAATTCCTCTCTTGGGTGACTGGGCCCGATCGCGCCGGATCGGGACGCCAGAAGCCAAAGCCTGAAACAGAAACGACCGGCTTGATATGCAGCTTGGCCCATCGGGGCAAGGTCAGTGGTTTTTGGTACGGTGGGCTTGGCCTGACGGAGGCGGGAGACCCGCGTGGCTGCTCGAGCGGCCGCTACGGTATGCCGATAGCGCGTATCGCCGCCATGTCAGTCCTGACCGGCTTTGCCTCCTCTTAAAAAAGATGGCTGGCTACCCCATCCGATACGAAGACTAGCAACCACCCGACGCTGTAACCGCGGGCGTGGGGGCGCTTGTGCTTCGACGTGCGCTCTATGTAGCGAAACTATTCGGGAATGGCACGCCCGGCCACGCCAATACTAGGCTCTCCTAACTCATAAACAGGCCGGCTGGCCAGGGTTGGCGCCCACGCCGATCTTCACGCTCGGGTTCCGGCGGAAGGGGCGCTATGCCGATTGCGATCAGGGGATGAGGTCGCTCAACTTGCGCAGCGTTTGCGCGGCGACGTCAAGCGATTGAAGCTTGGTCATGAAGCGCGCGACGACCGCCGGATCCTCGGCGAGGTCATCGGCCAGCGCTTCGACTGCGGCGGCGATGGCGGTGACGTCCTCGCGGCTCAACTCGGCAGAGAACAATGGTGCCGGCTTGTGGCTCGTGGGAGCTGCAGGCGCGGGCTGCGCCTTGGCCAATGCCACCGCGGCATCGACGTCGTTCTGCGTCCGGCGTCCCGAAGGCAACCATTGCGCCACATCGGCATGCTGGTGGAAACGGATACCGGCCTTGCCGAACTTCATCCACACCACGGTGGCCTCGAGCGCTATGTCGCCGCGATGGAGCAGGCACTCGGCCCCCTCGGGAGGAAGAGACGTGCCTTCGATCAGTGCCCCCCTGGTCGACATGTTGCGGACCTTGACCGTTTCCTGCGCCTGCCCAGCCGCGAGCGAGGCCATCACGAACATGTTGGTCCGCGGCTCGATCCGAGCGCAGTTGGAATAGGGTTCCGGCGTTTCGTAGGCGGCAGTAAGCATGTTCAATCCCCCAAGCCGACATGCCCGATGGTTCTGCAAGATAGGCTATGTGCCCACTTACGTATTAACCCCTAGTGCGGTCTGCGATGAACAGCAGAGCCGCTATGTCGGGACATCGGACAAGGCAAGGCCCGCCGCCCTTTCGAGCGACGGGCCATCATCCCGATCATGTGGGTATCGGGAGGATTAACGGAGCAGCGAAAGCACGTTCTGCTGGCTCTGGTTGGCCTGTGCGAGCATGGCGCTCGAAGCCTGGCTGAGGATCTGCGACTTGGCGAGCGCGGTCGTTTCGGCCGAATAGTCGGTGTCTTCGATCCGCGAACGTGCGTCGGACAGGTTCGTGATGTTGTTGTTGAGGTTGGTAACAGCCGATTCCAGCTGGTTCTGCGACGCACCGAGGCCGGCGCGAACGGTCGAGACCGTCTTGATGGCGGTGTCGAACAGGGCGATATCGCCAGCCGCGAGGGCTTCGACGTCGACGGCTGCCGCAGCGGCCAGATCGGCGTCGGTGGTGAGGTTGGTCGAAAGATCGATGTCGATCGCATCGGCTTCGTTCGCGCCGGCCTGGACCGACACGACACCGGCAGTACCGGCCGAGGCGTCGAACAGCTTCTGGCCGTTGAATTCGGAGTTCGTCAGAACGCTCGTGATCTGCGTGTTGAGAGCATCCATTTCCGAAGCGAGGTTGGCGAGGTCGTCGGCGGAATAGGTGTTGTTCGACGCCTGGACCGTCAGTTCGCGCTGGCGCTGCAGCATGTTGGTGACTTCGCTCAGCGCGCCTTCAGCGGTCTGCGCCATCGAGATGCCGTCATTGGCGTTGCGGATACCCTGGTTCATGCCGCGCACCTGCGAGGTCATGCTGGTGGCGATGGCGAGGCCGGCCGCGTCGTCCTTGGCGGAGTTGATGCGCTTGCCGGTCGACAGGCGTTCCATGGCGGTTCCGAGGGCCTTGCCCGCGGCATTCGATGCATTGGCGGCCTTCAGCGCGCCGATATTGGTGTTGATGACGTTCATGGCTAGTTTCCCTTTGGTCTACGATCACTGCCCCCGTTCGGGATGCGGCAGCCACAAACCAGACCGGCAGGAACTTCCCGGGATTAAGGGCATTGTGATTTTCAGCGAGCGGGTTTCCAAGCCGACCTCGTAAATCTACCAGCCCTAAAATTAGCCGTTCTTTTGACGTCCATGCGCCATTTCCACGTCTGTCGATAAGACATGCCATGTGGGGGCACAAATGGACGGAATTTCAAAGAGCGCGAATTTTTCGCGTACGCACAGCACGATCGATGCCCGAATGGCGGGGATTGCATCCTCGCTGTTCATGGAGCGGCCGGTCACGCTGGCGGACGAAAGCGATCTTTCGGCCAGTCGCGATGCGCGCACCATCACGCTGGCACGCGGCGACACGCCCGCGATCGAACTGGCCGGCGCCGGTGGAAAGCTGACCTACAGCGATCCGATCGCCGAGAGCAGCCTCGCCGCGCTGGTCGCCATGACCTATGCCGGCCAGGGGCCGGTTGCAGCCGACCCGGCGTCGCTGTCGGTCATCGCGCTGGCCGATCGCCTCGCGCGGACCGATATTCCCGTGCTTATCAATGGCCCGACGGGAACCGGCAAGGAAGTCCTGTCGAACTTCATCCATCGCCGCAGCGAGCGTGCGGAAAAACCCTTCATCGCGGTCAATTGCGCCGCGATCCCCGAAACGATGCTGGAAGCGATGCTGTTCGGCCATGAAAAGGGCTCGTTCACCAGCGCCAACGCGGCGGGTGAGGGCTTTTTCCGTGCGGCTGACGGCGGCACGCTGCTGCTCGACGAAATCGCCGAAATGCCGTTGGCGCTTCAGGCCAAGCTGCTGCGCGCGTTGCAGGAAGGCGAAGTCGTTCCGATCGGCGCGACCCGCCCGATCAAGGTCGATGTCCGCATCATTGCCTGCGCCAACCGTGATCTGCCGCAGGAAGTGGCTGAGGGCCGGTTCCGCGCCGACCTCTATTACCGCCTCAACGTATTTCCCATCGAGATGCTGCCGCTTCGCGAACGCCGCGCCGACATAGCGCCGCTGGCCTTTGCCATGGTGCTGCGCCACGTTGCCAAGGGCGATGCGGTTCCGTGGATCAGCGATGCTGCCCTTGCTATGCTGGGCGACTACGCCTGGCCTGGCAACGTCCGCGAGCTCGAGAACGTAATCCGCCGTGCGCTGCTGCTGTCGCAGGGGCGCGGCGAGATCGGAACCGAACATATCGTCTTCGACATGACCGCACGGGCGGTCGAGACGCCGGCCGCGACGCAGCCTGCCGAAGAGGCCAAGGGTCCGGCCAAGCTGTCGAAGATCGTCCAGATCTCGGAAGCCCGCGCCATTATGGAAGCGCTGGATTCGGTTGGCGGGCATCGTGCCAATGCGGCACGCGCGCTGGGGATCAGCGAACGCACGCTGCGCTATCGCCTGGCTTCGTTCCGTGAAGCCGGAATTGCCGTGGGAGCAGGCCGATGAACCCGGTAGGCGGAATTGGCGGCGGCGGATCGCTCGAACAGGTCATCGCGCTGCGCCAGCAGATCATCGACCGGTCGAAGGTCCTGCAGGAACTGCACGAACCCAAGCCTGCGGCCCCGGCCGAAGGTGCAACCGGCGCACCCAGTTTCGGGGATTCGCTGCGCACCGCGCTCGAGAACGTCAATTCGGTCCAGGCCGAATCCGGCAAGCTGACCGCGGCTTACGAGCGCGGTGAAGAAACCGACATCGCCAAGGTCATGCTGGCCCGGCAGGAAGCCGGGGTGGCGTTCGAGGCCACGCTCCAGGTACGCAACAAGCTGTTGTCTGCGTACCAGGAAACCATGCGGATGGGGGTCTAATCCATGAACGGCATCGTTCCTGCAGATAGTCCGCCGCCAAGCGTGCTGACCCCGCTCACTCAAGGGACGGGGAGCTTCGCCGAACGTTTGCGGACGTTCGCGGCGCAGCCGCCTGTGCGCAAGGTGTTGCCGCTGTTTGCCGGCACTGCGGGTCTCGGCCTGTTGGCCTTGACCTGGGCGACCCTGTCGCCCGCGCCGCAGCGCGTGCTCTATTCCTCGCTCGGTGATGCCGAGCGCGCGAGCGTGGTCGCCACGCTCGACCAGGCGGGGGTGGACTACACCATCGACAACAACACCGGCGCACTGACCGTGGGCGAAGACGATGTCTATCGCGCGCGGATGCTGGTGGCGTCCGACGGATCGCTGGCGACTCCAGAAAGCGGCGCTGACCTGATCGAGAACCTGCCGATGGGCGCCAGCCGGACCCTCGAGGGCGACCGGCTGCGGGCGGCGCAGGAACGCGAACTGATGATGACGATCATGGAAATCGACGGCGTCGAGGCGGTCCGTGTGCATATTGCCAAGGCCGAACGTTCGGTCTTCGTACGTGAAGACGTCGCACCTTCCGCATCGATCATGCTGCGCATGGCGCGGGGCCGCCAGCTTACCGACAGCCAAGTCACAGCGATCACCAATCTGGTTGCAGGTTCGGTGCCGGGGCTCGGCATCGACGCGGTCAAGGTCGTCGACCAGCACGGCAAGCTGCTGACGCAAATGCGCGATCCCAACAGTGGCCGGCTCGACCTGCAATCGCAGATGGAAGCCAAGCTCAACGCGCAGGTCGATCAGCTGCTGGCACCGATGTTCGGTGCGGCTGCGTTCACGTCGCAAGTCCAGGTCGATCTCGACATGAACGAGGTAACCTCGGCGCGCGAAAGCTATGACAAGGACGGCACCATCCGCCGCGAGACCACCCAGCTTTCGCAAAGCGCTGGGGCGCAGGCCGGCGGGATTCCCGGCGTGCTTGCCAACACGCCGCCCGCCGAAGCAGAGGCGCGCGAAGGCGCTCCGCAGGATAACGAGAATGCCGCGCAGGCAGGCGGCGGCGTCGGCGAAAGCAGCGCCACGCGTGTCTATGAACTGGGCCGCGAGGTTTCGGTCTCCAATTTGACCCCGGGATCGATCAAGTATCTCTCGGTGGCGGTGGCCATCGACCAGGCCGCACTGGAGAAGGCAAGCGCAGCCGATATCAACAAGGTGAAGGAACTGGTATCCGCAGCCGTGGGTGCGCGCGAGGATCGCGGCGACAAGGTTACCGTCGTCATGCGGGCCTTCGAGAAGATCGAAGCCGAAAGCGTGCCGTTCTACGAAACCAGCTGGTTCGGCATGGCCGTGCGCAATGGTGTCGCTCTGTTGGCGGTCCTGCTGGTGCTGTTCCTCGCCGTGCGGCCCGCGATCAAGGCGCTGCGCGGTGATGGCAAGGGCAAGGGGGCGGCAGAACCGCAAGTCGGCGGCGGACAGCAGCCTGCACTTGGCGGTCCTGCGGCCGATACCGTACCGCCTTTCGACAGGCAGTCGCTCGACGGCCAGATCGAACTGGCCCAGCGGATAGCGCGCGAAAACCCTGACAATGCCGTGCTGGCGCTGCGCCGCCTGCTGGCNGAAGACACCCGCACCGGAGCCTCGGCATGACCGCGCCCGCACCGCAACTTCTGGGCGGCACCGACAAGGCGGCGATCATGGTGATGCTGCTGGCAGAAGAGGACGCCTCGCGCATCCTCAGCCAGCTCACNCCCGATGAACTGCGGCANCTGGCCGGGACGATGTGCGGNATCGGCGAGATCGAACCGCAGGCGATTGCCGACGCCATCGCCGGCTTCTCGCGCTCCACCGAGAACAGCGGTATTTCGGGGCATGGCCGCGTCGACAATGTCCGCAAGCTGCTGACCGAAGCGGTGGGCGAGGTGAAGACCGACAATCTCATGCGCCAGGTTGCGCCCGCTGCGGAAGAAGAGAACCTGCCTGCGCTGGGTCTGCTGCGCTGGCTGGATCCGAAGATCATCGGTGAAATCCTAGCCGACGAGCATCCGCAGGCGATTGCCGTGCTGCTGCTGCAGCTCGACAGCGAAGTCGCTGCCCAGGCGCTCGCCGCGCTGCCCGAGGACATGCACACTCCCGTGCTCCACCGCGTCGCCCGGCTGGGTCCGGTGTCGCGCCAGGCGATCGGCATTCTCGAAGCCACGCTCAATGCGAAGATCGAAAAGCTGCATGGCACGATCCCGCTGACCATGGGGGGCATCAAACAGGCTGCCGAAATCATCAACAGCTCGCACCGCAGCGTCGAACAGCGCGTGCTGCCCACGATCGGCAAGATCGACGAGCAGCTCGCCAAGGACCTCGAGAACGAGATGTTCAAGTTCGAGCACCTGTTCGTGCTCGATCTCAAGATGACCGGCGTCCTGCTGCGCGAGATCGAAAGCGATACGCTGGTCCTCGCGCTCAAGGGTCTCGAAGAGGACCAGCGCGAACAGTTCTTCGGTGCCATGTCGTCGCGGGCTGCCGACGGCCTGCGCGACGAGATCGAAATGCGTGGCCGGGTGAAGAAGAGCGAAGTCGAAACCGCGCAGAAGGAAGTCGTCGCGATTGCCAAGCGGCTGATCGCGCAGGGCGATATCATCATGGGCGAGGGCGACGAAGACTATGTCTAGGGTCGCCTATGCAGCGCTGGGCAAGCGGGGCAGCTTTTCCCGCGATACCCGCTACACCGCACCGCCCGCCGATGCGGTGCCGGCGGCGCCGACCGAGGATGCCGCCGAACAGGCCTACCGGGCCGGTTACGAGGACGGGCAGATTTCCACCCGCGCCGAATGTGAAGCGCAATTGCAGGCCGAGCGGGCTGCGCGGTCGGCCATCGAAACCGCCTTCGCGCGCTTCGATGCCGAAAGCGGGCGGCACTTGCGCGAACGCCTTCTCGAAACGGTTCATGCATTGTGTGAAGAGGCGGTGCTGCCGCTGGCGCTCGATGCCGCGGGGTTGGCCCGCCGGGTCGAAGCCGCCGCTTCCATGCTGCAACGCAAGCATGACCAGCGGATCATACACATCAACCCCGACGATCTCGAGCTCGTGCGCGACAGCGTGGCGGGAGATCTCGAGCTGGTACCCGACGCCAGCGTGGAACGCGGCGGCCTGCGGGTCGAAACCGACGATGGCGGGGTCGAGGACGGCCCGCAGCAGTGGCGCCGCGCACTGAACGAAATCTTCGATACATGCAGGCCCTGATCGACCGCACGCTGGCGGCGGTCGGAACGTCCCCGCTCGATCTTGCCCCGCGCCGGTTCGGCCGCGTGGTGGCCTGCGATGGCGGGTTGATCGAGGTCTCGGGCCTGGGCGTGCCGATCGGCACGCTGTGTTCGATCGCGCAAGGCGCTTCGACCGAACACCGCGCTGAAACCATCGGTTTCCGCAACGGCCATACAATGATGATGATGCTCGGCGACACGGTTCTGCTGCGTCCGGGCGCCATCGTGCGCCCCGAAGGCAATCCGGGCATGCTGAGCGTGGGCGAGCAATATCTCGGCCGTGCGGTCGACGGGGCGGGTGAGCCGATCGACGGCCGCGGACCGGTCATGGCGACCACCAGCTGGCCGGCTGGCGGGCACCGTGTCGGCGCGCTGGACCGTTCGCGCGTCACGCAGGTTTTCGACAGCGGCATCCGTTCGCTCAACGCCCTCACCACCTTCGGTGTCGGCCAACGCGTGGGTATCGTCGCCGGGTCGGGCGTGGGCAAGTCGGTGCTGATGGACATGATCGTCGACGGCGCGGATGCGGATGCCGTGGTCGTCGGGTTGATCGGCGAACGCGCCCGCGAAGTGTCCGATTTCGTTNCCCGCCATATGGCGGGGGAACGCGCCGCAACCACGGCGATCGTTGCCGTCCCTGCCGATCATGCCGCCAATCTCCGCCTGCGCGGCGCGATGCTGGCGACCTCGATCGCCGAACATCTGCGCTCGCAAGGCAAACGCGTGCTCCTGATCCTCGACAGCCTGACCCGCGTGGCGCACGCCGCGCGCGAAATCGGCATTCTGCTGGGCGAACCCGGCGCCGCACGCGGCTATCCGCCGTCGGCGCTGGCGACGATCACCAAGCTGATCGAACGCGCGGGCAATTCCGAAGAATCAGGCGGCGCAATCACCGGGATCTATACCGTCCTGGCCGATGGCGACGATCAGAACGATCCCGTGGTGGANACCGCGCGTGCCATTCTCGACGGGCATATCGTGCTCTCGCGCGAGATCGCGCAGCGCGGGCAGTATCCCGCGGTCGACGTGGGCGCGTCGCTAAGCCGCGTGATGAACGATATCGTGCCATCCGAATACGCGGCGCTTGCCCGCCGCTTCCGCGCGCTCAGCGCGACTTACGAAGCCAATCGCGACCTGGTGATGATGGGAGCATATAGACAAGGTGCCGACCCGCTGCTCGACGAGGCGATCGCGCTGCACCCGCGTATGTGCCAGTTCCTGTCGCAGGCGAGCGAGGAAAGCATCGATGTCGCCACTGCCTTTGCGCAGATGAGCGAACTGGTCGGCCATGCGGCCTGACCGCCGGAAATTGAAACGTGCCCAGTTGATCCAGCGGGTGCGGACGGTCGAGCGCATGCAGTCGGCGGTTGCCGCGAGCGATGCCGAAGCCACGCGTGCGCGCCTTTCGGGCGTCGCCGAAAGAACGCGCAGCCTGGCCGAGCATTACGCCCAGCGGTCCGGCGACATGGTTGCTGCGGACCTGCGCAGCGGCAAGGCGATGAGCGACCAGCTGCAGAAGCTGAGCGAGTTGAGCGAGCGACAGGCCGAGGAAGCCGAGCTGCTTTCGCAAACCAAGCGCGAGGATTTCGCCCAGTCCGACATACGCCTGCGCAAGGCTGCCGAAGGCACGCGCGATCTTGCCAAGCTCGTGATTTCCGGGATCGAGAACGGTTAACGCNAAGCTNATTTGGCATGCTTCTTGATAGTAGGTCCNTGAACAAGAAGCGGACCCGTCATGAACCTTTCTTTTGCCCTGCCGAAATCTCCCGAAAGCCCCGCCGCCAGCGGTGCGCTGGAAGGCCGAAACGCGCGCAAAACCGAGGGTTCGCAAGCGCGGGACGGGTTTTCCGAAATGCTCGACCAGCTGGCATCCTTCATCCCGGCGAATGCTGAGGGCGACGGCGCATTGCCGGACCGGCAGGCGCAGGATTTGCCGGGCGGCAAGGAATTGCCGGTCGATGCCGCGGGATTGCCGGTGGTGCCGGACGATGCTTCCGGCACTCCGCTCGGAGTGCCGCAACTGGCCGTGACGCTGGAGACCGGTGTCGTCCCCGAGACCGGTTCTCGCGCTGCATCCGGCAATGCGCCAGGCACGCCGTCGGCGCTGCATACGCCGGCCGGTACGAACGTGGCGGCAAGCCCGGCGCAAGGCGGCGGGCTTGAAGTGCGTATTTCCGCTGCGCAGGCCCCGCAGGACGGCCGCCTTGCTGCGGCTGGTTCGGCAGTGCAGAACGGCATGGCGGCAATCACGCTGCCGGGCGCTGCAGCAGAGGCTGCCGCATCGGCAGAAGCCGCGACCACGGTGACTGCGAAGGTGGAAACTGCCGCGGCGCAAGTGGGCGATCGCGCTGCACTGGGCGCACCGGGGGCCATGCGTTCGGATGGCGGCGACAAACCTTCCTCGGAAGAGGGCGGCAAGCCGGCTGAAGACAACGCACTTGCCGACAAGGGCAAGCTGCGGGCGATGGCCCAGACCGATACCGCGAAACCCGCGGCGCAAGGCATTGCGGCGCTTTCCGACGAGAGCGCGGCATCGGTTCGGCCTGTGGCCGCCGCGCCGCGCCCGATCGCGGGCGACCAGTTCGCCAATGTTGAACGCGTGGTCGAACATCTGATGGCCGCTCGCCAGGTCGACCTGACGAAATCGGCAGCCATTGCCGTGGCGCACCGCGAATTCGGGCAGCTGACCGTGACCTTCGACCAATCGGCGGGCGGCATGAATGTCGAGATCGCCGCGCAGGACGGGGAAACCCAGCGGGCTCTGGCCGCGGCAATGGCCAACGAGCGGCCCTCCGCGCGCCAGCCCGAAGCGTTCACGCAGGCNGCACAGGCAGGCAACCAGCCCGCGGCCAATGGTGAGCGCGGGGCAGGCGGCAACGCTGCGGGNTCGGGNACGGGCCAGGCCGACGCCGAGCAGCAGCGTTCGCAGCAATCCGACCAGCGNGGACGCCGTGATGGCGGCNGCGCCGGCNATTCCAACCCGCAGGCCCAGCCGCCGTCTTCCGATGACGCGCTCTACGCCTGATCCGATCCAGATTTTAGCAGGAAACCACCATGTCGACCGAAAACGCTCCTCAGGAACCCGTCAAGAAGAAGGGAGGGCTNCTCAAGATGGCGCTGTTCTCTCTCGTGCTGCTCGCCGCNGGCGGTGGCGGCACCTATGCCGCGTTCGCCAGTGGCATGCTGGGNCCCGACGGTGAGAAGGAAGATCCGAACCCCAAGCTGGTGCTCAAGGGTGACGAGGACCCGTTTCCGGCGGCGAGCGAAGGCGACCTGAAGGACAAGGCCGCCGTCGTTCACGGCGCGGGCGGCGGCAAGTACCGCACCGCCTATTACGATTTCACCGAGGAGTTCACTTCGAATCTCGGCAACAGCGGTGCGCTGGTGCAGGTCAGCCTGGCTGCATCGACGCATTACGACGGCCGCGTGCTGATGTGGCTCGACGAGCATGAAACCGCGCTGCGCTCACGGATCCTGACCGAACTGGCGGCAACGGATGAAGCCGATCTCGCCAGCGTGGCGGGCAAGGAAAAGCTGCAACAACGGCTCACCAAGGCGATCAATGAAGCGCTCGAGGAACGCGAAGGCTTCGGCGGCGTCGACAACGTCTATTTCCGGTCGTTCATCGTCCAATGATGAACGAGCCGACCCCCGTAGCACAGGCCCCGGCCGCGCAGCATTGCGCCGAGCTGCTGAGCCGCGCGGCCACGCCGCCCGATCTCGACATCGAATTCGCCCGCTTCGCTCGCGCGGCGGCACTCGAGGCGGCTGGGCAAGTGGCCCAATTGTGTGACGATCGCGCGATCGTGGTCGACGTTGCCGAAACCGAATTGATGCCGGTGGCCGACTGGTACGCACAGGTCGGCACCGCGCATCGGCACAGCTTCTTCGCGCTCGGACAGGAAAGCCGGGGCATCTTGGCGTCGGTCCGGATCGGCGAACTCGTCGGCGAATTCGAACGGATCCTCGGCGGAACCGGCGATGTCGACGAGGGCTGCACCGCGTTGCCCGCTTCGGCGCGCTATTTCGCCCAGCAGTTCGAGGACCGCATGGCCGAAGTGCTGCGCCGGGCGAGCGACCAGCGCGGTATCGCCGCCAGCGCCAATGGCGACGTGATCGAACAGGTGGCACCCTTCGGCGGCGGCGAGCGGGTGTGGACGACGACGCTGGCAGTCAGCAGCACCAAGACCGCGCGCAAATGGTCGATCCGGCTCGCCGCATGCGAGCAGACCATCGCCGGGATCGTCGGTACGCGCACCGTATCGCCCGCCAAGGGCCGGCCGATCGGCGCGCGCGGCATCAACGGTTCGGCGATCGCCGATGTGGCTCTGCCGCTGCGTGCGGTGCTGGTCGATGTCCCGATGTCCATTGCGCGGTTGGCCAGCCTCGCACCCGGCGCGGTCATGCCCGTGGCCGTGAACCGCAATGTCCCGCTGCTGATCGGCGACCTCACCATTGCCCATGGCTGCGTCGGCGAACTCGACGACCGTGTGGCGCTCGAACTCAACCAGACTTCTCTCTCGGAGTAACACCCAATGGCTACGCATGCAGACGGCTTCGGCCTTATCCAGGATATCGATGTCCAGCTCACCGTGGAACTCGGCCGCAAGTCGATGCGCCTGCGCGACGTGCTCGCGCTCGGCGAATCGAGCGTTGTCGAACTCGACCGCCTGACCGACGAGCCGCTCGACATGTTCGTCAACGGCAAGCTGATCGCGCGCGGCGAGGTGATCGCCCAGGGCAACCGGTTCGCGATCCGGGTGCTGGAAATCATGGGCGCAGGGTCGAGCGAGCCGGCAGTCGAACGCCGCGCGCAGCCGATCACTGTCACTCCGGCTCCCACGGCCGAGACCGCCTGATGTTCTGGTACATCCTCAAGCTGCTGATCCTGTTGCCGCTGATCGGCTTCATGATCTGGGGCAGCCTGAAGCTGGCCAAGAAGATGCAGGGCCAGTTCGGCGCCCCCACGGGCGGCAGCAAGGCGGTGCGCATCGTCGAAACCACTATGCTTTCGCCCACGCTGCGGCTGGCGGTAATCGAGTTCCATGGCCGCGAAATCCTCGTCTCGACCTCGCGCAACGGCCTGACCCGGCTGGCCGAAGCGCCCGCTCGCGAGCAGGCCGGGGACATCGTCCAGTGATCCTCCGCCTGTCCAAGCTGGCTGCCAGGCTGGCCGCCACCGCCACGGCGCTGCTCTATCCCGCGCTGGCCAGCGCGCAGACCGGCGATACCGCGGTCTCGGGCGCGCTCGACCGCGCCTTCGGCCAGATGGCGGGCGCCGGTGGTGAGCCGCTGAGCCTGTCGCTCCAGCTGCTGCTGGTGATGGGCCTGCTGACCATCCTGCCCGCGCTGCTGCTGATGATGACGAGTTTCACGCGCATCATCGTGGTGCTCGCGATCCTGCGTCAGGCGCTCGGCCTGCAGCAATCGCCGCCCAACCAGGTCCTGATCGGGATCAGCCTGTTCCTGTCGCTGTTCATCATGGCACCGACGCTGGAGCGCGTTAACGAGGCGGCTATTGCGCCTTACTCCGCCGGCGAGATCGGTGCGGAAGTCGCGATCGAGCGCGCCGGCGACCAGTTCCATGGCTTCATGATCCGCCAGACCCGCGAATACGACCTCGAGATGTTCGCCGACATCGCCGGGGCGGGGCAGTTCGCCAGCCCTCAGGACGTGCCGTTCTCGATCCTGTTGCCGGCCTTCGTGACCAGCGAACTCAAGACCGCCTTCCAGATCGGCTTCATGCTGTTCCTGCCCTTCCTTGTCATCGACCTCGTCGTCTCCAGCGTGCTGATGAGCCTCGGCATGATGATGATGAGCCCGATGATCGTTTCGCTGCCCTTCAAGCTGCTGCTGTTCGTCCTCGTCGACGGCTGGGCGCTTCTGATGGGTTCGCTCGCCTCAAGCTTCGGATAGATCTCATGGACGAAAGCGCCGTACTCCTTTCCATGGCCGACCGCATGTTGTGGATCGCCGCCCTGGTCGCAGCCCCGATCCTGCTGGCGAGCCTCGCCATCGGCTTGGTCATCGGTCTGATCCAGGCCGCCACTTCGGTCAACGAGCAGACGCTCACCTTCGTCCCCAAGCTGGGCGCAGTGGCCTTCGTGCTGGTTATCCTGGGCGCGTCCATGATGGCGCTGGTGGGCGATTTCACCCAGGACGTCTTTACCGAAATCGCGCGGATCGGCGACTGAGGCCACGCGCGGTGAACGGGCTCGATCTCGGCCTCGGGGCGCTGGAGCAGGACATGTGGCGGGTGGTCTTTCTGATGACCCGGCTCGGTGCCGCGCTGCTGGCCGCCCCGTTCTTCGGTGCGACCTCCGTGCCGATGTCGGTGCGCGTGTCGATCACTGGCGCGCTGGCCATTTTCGTGTCCGTATGGATGCCCGAAATTGCCACGCCGCCGGCGCTGCTCTCGCTCGAAGGACTGCTGGCCGTGGCGGGCGAGGTGATCATCGGGCTCGCGCTCGGCTTCGTGCTCCAGCTTGCATTTGCCGCGCCGACCGTGGCCGCCGAATTGATCAGCGGCGGGATGGGCATGAGCATGGCGGTATCGCAGGATGCCATGGGCGGCGGCACGACGACCTCCTTCGGCCAGTATTTCGTGATCGTCCTCACGCTGATATTCCTGGCGACCGGCGCGCATCTGCACTGGATCGCGCTGGTGACCGAGAGCTACAACGCGTTCCCGCCCGGTCAGACCTGGCTCGGCGCAGACCGTTTCGCCGCGATCGCCGGGTTTGCCAGCTTCATGTTCGAAACCGCGCTGCGGATCGCGCTGCCGGTGACCGTGATCCTGCTGCTGGTCCAGGTGCTTACCGGCGTGCTCAGCCGTTCGGCGCCCTCGCTCAACCTGTTCGCGCTGGGCCTGCCGGCGGGCGTGCTCGCGGGCATGGCGGCGCTGATCATTTCCGCNCCGCTGATCTACGACCAGTTTACCGGCCTCGTCGGTGACGCGCTGGCGCAAACCGAAAACGTGATCCTGCCATGAGCGAGACCGCCGGCGAGAAGACCTTCGCACCAACCGAAAAGCGGTTGGCCGATGCCGCGAAGAAGGGCGATGTGCTGCGCTCGAAGGATGCGGGCACGGCGGCGGTGATGTTGCTGGGCGGCGCGTGGCTGGCGCTGGCCGGACCGTGGCTGCTCGAAGGGCTGGCCGGGCTGGCGCGCGACGCCTTCCTGTTCGATGCGCGCGACATCCGCGATTTCACGATTTCCGGCCTGTTGATGAAAGGGCTGCTGCTCGGCGTCCCTGCCATCCTGACGCTCGCCGTACCGGTGATCCTGGTGACGTTGCTCACCCAGCTCGCGTTCGGCCGCGGACGCTGGGTGCTCGACAACCTCAAGGCCAAGGGCCAGCGCATCAATCCGCTCTCGGGTCTCAAGCGGATGTTCGGCCCGCAGGGGCTGGTCGAGATGGGCAAGGGGCTGCTCAAGGTCGCATTGCTCGGGAGCATTGCCGGGGCATGGTGGTGGACCAGCATGGAAACCGTGATCGGGCTGGGACGGGGCAATCTCTCGGCCCAGCTGTCGGCGGCCTGGCACTCGATCGTCTCGCTGATCTTCGCGCTCGGCGGGGGATTGATCGTGATCGCCTTTGTCGACCTCCCGATCCAGTGGCTGCGGCAGCAGAAGCGGCTCAAGATGAGCCACCAGGAAATGCGCGACGAGAACAAGGAAGCCGAAGGTTCGCCCGAAATGCGTGCCGCGCGGCGGCAGCGCCAGCGCGATATCGCCACCGGCTCGGTCTCCGGTGCGATGCGCGAGGCGCAGTTCGTCGTCACGAACCCGACCCATTTCGCGGTTGCGATGACCTATGACCCGGCCAAGGCCTCCGCCCCGATCGTCCTGGCGAAGGGCCGCGGCGACAAGGCCATGGCGATGAAGGAACTCGCCCGCGAGATGGACCTGCCGATGCTCGAGCTGCCGCAGCTCGCCCGTTCGGTCTATTACACCACGCGCGAGCGGCAGGTAATTTGCGAAGACCTCTACGGTGCGGTCGCTTCGGTTCTGGCCTATGTCTTCTCGCTCAAGCGGGGCGAAACGCCGCCGCTGCCCGCGGTCGAAGTGCCCGCGGCGCTGCGGTTCGATACCGAAGGGCGGATCGCTGTTAATCTCGCCAGTGAAGCGTCGTTCTCAGAGCGATGAGTATTGCAACTTCCTCGATCGCCACCACGCTTGGTATCGGCAGCGGCGTAGACATGACCGGTCTTGCCGAGCAGCTTGCCGAAGCGCAGTTTGCCGGGCGCAACGAACGGCTCGCGACGAAGTCGGAAACGCTGGAACAGCGTATCTCGCTTGCCGGATCGATCCGCAGCAGTTTCTCGACCTTCGCCTCGGCGCTGGGCGAGCGTATGCGGACGGGCGATCTCGCCCCGCTGCCCAATATCGGCAACACTTCGGTGGCCGCCGTCTCCTCGCCTGTGGGCTCGATCGGCAAGGGTAGCTACTCGCTCGAAGTGACCAAGCTGGCCACCAACCAGGTGCTGACCGGCCCGGTTTACGCCAGTGCCACCGACACGGTCGGGGCAGGATCGCTGACGATCCGTTTCGGGTCCGTCACCAATGCCGCATTTGCCGAAGACACCGGCCGTACGCCGCTGTCGATCGATATCGCTGCCGGTGCAACGCTGAAGGATGTGGCATCCGCGATCAACGGCAAGAACGCGGGCCTCAATGCCTATGTCGCACAGACATCCGCCGGCGCGCAGCTGGTGGTGAAGGGTGCCGACGGCGCACAGAACGGGTTCGTAATCGAAGCCGCTGAAGANGGGGCAGATCCGGGACTGTCGGCCCTGGCGTGGCAGCCGGGCGGGGACCCGGCCCGGCTCGTGTCCACTTCCGCCGATGCCGAATTCCTCCTCGACGGGCTTGCCCGGACCAGCGCGTCGAACACTATTCCCGGCGTTGCGCCGGGGCTGTCGCTGACGCTTACCGGCACCAATGCCGGTGCGCCGACCACGATCCGCTTCAACAGTCCCGACAGTGCGCTGTCCAGCGTGATGCAGGACATCACCGGCGCACTCAACGAGATCGTATCGGAGCTGCGCAGCGCGATCGATCCGCTTACGGGCCCGCTGTCGCGCGATGCCGGCGCCCGCGCGCTGCGCAGCGAGCTGTCCGCGCTCGGTTCGCTTGTCGTCATGCCCAACGCGCCCGACGGCGCCCCGCGCACTCTGGCGGAACTGGGCCTCGCCATCGAACGCGATGGCAGCTTCCGCTTCGACAATGACACGCTCACCGATGCGCTCGAGCGTGATCCGGCGGGTGTGGCAGCTATGTTCACCACCGGGATCAACGGCATTTACGCCACCATCGACCGGATGGCGCGCTCGAACAGCATGGCAAGCGATCCGGGGTCGCTGGCGGGCTCGATCGCGCGCTATGAAAAGCAGACCGACCAGCTCAACCGCGACATGGAAAAACTGGCCGAAAAGCAGGAAGCCCTGCGGTCCAGCATGGTGGCCCGCTTCGCCAGCGCCGATGCGCGGGTAGCGGCATCGCAGTCCACCCTGTCCTTCCTCCAGTCCCAGATCGATATCTGGAACTCGCAGGGCGACTGACATGCTGGCACGCGCGCGACCCGGTGACGCCTACCGCGAAAGCAATTTCGATGCCCGGCTCGTCACCAGCGGGCGCGAAGACCTGATCCTGATCTGTTTCGACGATCTGATCGAGAACCTGGGCGTGCTGGAAATCGCCGAGACCCGCAACGACCGGGCGGTCCGCAGCCGCGCGCTGACACGCTGCGTTACCGCCTTGACCGCGCTGGAACTGGGGATCGACCGCGAAGCCGAAATGGCTGCCAGCCTCGCGCAATTCTATGGCGCGGCGAAGGCGCTGCTGCTGGATTCGATCCGCGCGGTCGACCTCGACAAGATCAGGGAACTGCGCGACGACCTGCGCGAAATCGCCCTGGCGTTCCGTGCCGCGCAGCGCGCCGCGCGCGGGGGCTAACCGGCGATTCCATCCGGCCGCGCGTCGAGCGGGACAGTTGCAGGCGGATTGCAGGACAATTCAACCGGGTTCGTCCTGCTCCCCGACATGGGCGCTTACCTTGACCAGCGCGGCGCCATATGCGCCGACCAGAGCGATGGCGGGATCCGCGGCGAAGAGGTTGCCTTCCTCGATCTCATCGACGATCTTGACCATGCCCGATGCGGAGCCGCCCGCCGCGCGGGACAGCAGCACCCCGTTCAGCGGCCCGACCAGTTCCAGCGCGGCGCAGACTGCGGCGTCGGCTTCGAGCAGCCGGCCCAAGCGGTCGCGGCTGGCGCGCGGCGTAATGAACGGAGCAAGCTGGGTGGGCGCGGTGTCGAGAAGGTCGGCCATCGCAAGGATGGCATCGGATGCCGTTGCGAAACCGTCGACCGAACATGTGTCGACCAAGTCCAGCAGTCTGGTGTTCCAGAGAGGCATTGGCACGCACCCCGTATGAACGCGCCGTTTCCGGCAACGTTGCAGCGTGAATACACTGCTATACTGGCGGATGTCATCCGCCCGGCGGCCAATTTCACCCGATAATTCTACCAGCCTGTCATGGGGTACTTACCAAGTGCTTAAGCGTTCTCGCTTTCGACGATCGCCAGCTTGAGCTTTGCCAGGGCCGAAGACTTCAGCTGATGGACGCGCGGGACGCTGACGTCGAGCACCGCCGCGATCTCGGTTAAATTCAGTTCCTCGATGAAGTGCAGCTTGATGACCAGTTGCAGCCGTTCGGGCAGATTGCCGATCNCTTCGGCCAGAGCGGCGCGATCGCCCGTTTCCAGCAATTGCGCCTCGGCGTCGGGCTCGGCCGACTGGAAGGTCGGGTCAGAATCCGAATAGCAATCCTCCAGATCCACCACCCGCGTCGCCAGTTGCGTGCGCATTTCGTGATACTCCCCTATCGAAATCTGCAATTCCGCCGCGATTTCCTTGGCGGAGGGGTCGCGTCCCAGCGTGCTGCGCAGGCGATCGACGGCCGCATCGATGCGGCGCAGCCGGCCAGCCGCACCGCGTGCATGCGGCGACTGTGCGCGCAGCAGGTCGATCATCGCTCCGCGCACGCGCATTTTCGCATAAGCGGCAAAGCCGTCTTCGCCCGGCCGGTCGTGGCGCTGTGCGCATTCGGTCAGCGCGATCATGCCGGCCTGGATGAGGTCGTCGACATCGACTGCCGCGCCGCCGCTGCCTTCGTAATACCACGCCAGCTTGCGGACCATGGGCAGGAAATTGCCGATGCGCTCGTTGATTGCGCCGCCATAGGCGCGCTGCGCGTTGAAATGGGTATGGTCGTATCTCATGCAGCCAAGGCCTCCGTTTGATGGCCGAGTTGTTCTGTCTGTTCGGGTGTTTCGTCGCCCACGACCGCGATCACCTCGATCGGNTGCGAAGCGGGCAGTTCGTTGATCGACAGCACCAGGCACTGCGGCGCGCGCTGGCGCAGCAGTGCGGTCAGTGCGCGGCGCGCGCGTGGCTGGACGATCAGGGCAGGGCGGACCGCAGCCGGATCACGCTGGGCGACGATGGCCGCGATGCGTTCGCCGATCGAGCGGGCGAGGTCGGGTTCGATGACGATTTCGCCCGAGGCGGGATCCTGCAGCCCGCCGACCACCATTTCCTCGAGCTGTGCAGCCAGCGTGATGACCGGCAACTTCGCATCGGGCGGGCAAGTTTCGCTCACGATCATCGCGCCCAGATCCGCGCGGACGATGTCGATCAGGCGATCGTGTTCGGCGGTCTGCTGCGCGGCCAGCGACAGGCTGGAGAAAACGCGCAGCGAATGGCGCAGCGAAATGCCGTCGGCGAGAAGCGCCTTGAGCACGCGGGTCACGGCTGCCAACGTCAGCGGCTGCGGTGTGATCGTTTCGATCAGCTGGCCATGGCGTCCGCGCAAGTGGTCGATCAGGTCGCGGACCTGGTCGGGGCCGAGCAGGTCGTGCGCCCGGGTCGCCAGCAATTGGTGGATGTGGGTGGCGATGACGCTTTCGGGATCGACCGCGAGATAGCCTTCGGCAACCGCGAGGTCGCGCGTGCCGGGATCGATCCACAGCGCCGGGCAGCCGAAGCTGGGATCGACCGTCGCTTCGCCGGGGATCGGCTGTGAATTCATCGCTTCGCCGGTATCGATGGCGAGCAAGTGGTTGGGCTTGATCTTGCCCCCGCCGATCGCCGCGCCCCCCAGCGTGATGCGATAGCTGTCGGGATCGACTTCGAAGCTGTCCTCTATGCGGAACTGCGGGACGATGAAGCCGAAGGTCTGGCACATCTGCTTGCGCAGTCCGGTGAGACGCGCGACCAGCGTGGCCCCGTGCTTCTCGTCGGTCAGGTGGATGAGGCCGTAGCCGAGCTGGACCGTGACCAGCGTCTGGTCGGACACCTCGTCGATCGCGATATGCGAAGGATCGGGGGTGACGACGGGCTCGGGCACGTTCTGCGCCGCGTCCTCGCGCTTGCGCAGGCTGTGCCACAGCCAGAACGCGCCGGCCGACAGCGGCAGGATGATCGACTGCGGCATTGCCGGAATGCAGCCGATAACGAAGAGGATGCACGCGACCGGAAGCCAGATCTTCGGATCGGACAACTGCCCGCCGATCTGGTCGGTCAGATTGCGTGCATCGGAAACCCGCGTCACGATCACTGCGGCGGCGATCGACAGCAGCAGCGCGGGCACCGAGGCGACCAGCGCATCGCCGACTGCCAGCGTGATGTAGAAGCTGGCGGCATCGCCCGCCGACAGGTCATGCGTCGACATGCCCAGCACGAGCCCGGCGATCACATTGATCAGCAGGATCAGCAGCGCGGCGACCGCATCGCCCTTCACGAATTTGCTGGCACCGTCCATCGAACCGTAGAAGTCGGCTTCGGTGGCGATCTCGCGCCGTCGCGCCTTGGCTTCCTCGGCGGTCAGCAGGCCTGCGGCGAGATCGGAATCGATCGCCATCTGCTTGCCGGGCAAGGCGTCCAGCGTGAACCTGGCAGAGACTTCGGAGACGCGGCCCGCACCCTTGGTGACGACCATCAGATTGATGATCATCAGGATCAGGAAGACGAAGATGCCGACCGCGAAATTGCCGCCGATCAGGAATGCGCCGAAGGCTTCGATCACCTTGCCCGCCGCCGCACCGCCTTCGTGCCCGTTGAGCAGGACGATGCGCGTCGAGGCGACGTTAAGCGCCAGGCGCAGCAGCGTGGCGAACAGCAGGACCGACGGGAAGGACGAGAAATCGAGCGGTTTCTGAGCGTTCATGGCGGCCATCAGCACCGACACCGACAGCGCGATATTAAGTACGAAGAAGACATCGAGCAGCATTGCCGGGATCGGCACCACCATCAGCAGGATGATGGTGAGGATCCCGAAGGGAAGCGCGAGCCCCGGGTTGAAGAAGGTCCGCGCGCTCACAGCCCGAACGCCCTGAACTTGTCATAGGCGGCGGCGATCTGCGTTTGCGCGCGGCCATTGCCCGGGCCGGTATCACCGAAGGTGGCGCGCAGCGTATCGGCCATCGAGGGCCGGGCTGCGGGATTGCTTGGCAGGGCGGGGGGCGCAAGCCCGCCCGAACTGCGCATGCTGCGCTGGGCGGGCTGCTGCGCGGCCAGTCCGGCGAATTGCTGTTCGATCCGCGGCCCGGTGCCCGGCAGCGGCGTGTCGCCATAGGCGCGCGCCACCTTGTCGCGCATCAGCGACATGACGTCACCGACCGAGCGCGGAGCGCCGCCGTCATAGAAGATCGAGCGATTGGCCCGCGCGGCCTGTGGCATCATGGCCGCCGCCGACTGATCGGGATTGCTGGCCAGCGCGCCGAGGAACTTCTGTGCTCCGCCGAGGCCGAGGAAATGCGCCAGATAAAGCTCGGCCGGTTCGGCCTCGCGTCCCAGCACGGTCTGCAGGCCGGCAGCGTTCTCGCGCGTCAGCTCGGCGGCCATCAGCGAGGAGGTGTCGGCATCGTAGCGCAGCGACAGCAAGTGGTCGCGCGTCGCGTGGTCGGCAACGCGGCCGTTCTTGCCGATCGCGGCGTCGGCCCATTCCATCCCGTGCTTGGCGCCGTGCCGGTCGAGCGTGCGCAGCCAGGTGGAGTCGATGAACTGGTAGAGCCCGGTCGCGCTCGAGGTGCCGGCCTTGGCGCTGGGATCGAGACCCGATTCCAGCTTGGCCTGCGCGAGCAGATAATCGAAGTCGACACCCGTCCGCGTGGCAGCGCGCGCAATGGCGCTCTGCACGTTGGCCGACTGGACTGGATTGATGGTAGGCACGCGATCTCCGGAATTAACTGTCCCGGAAGATCAGCAAGGTCCGTGCCAAAACCTGCGTCGTGTTTGCGGGCCGATCAGGCCAGCGCCATGCTCGCACCCTGCCGCGGCAGCGCGGTATAGGAAGTGTTGCCGCCGCTGAGCGCGCCCAGCCGGTTCTGTACATTGCTGGCAATCAGGTTGCGCAGGCGGCGGTTTATCTCGTTCAGGCGGCGCACGGCATCGAGGACGCCGAGGCATTCCTCATCCATGCTGGCCTGATCGACGCTTTCCAGTTTCGCGCACAGATCGAGCTTGCCGTCGGTACAGTTGACGATGCGATCGAGATCCAGAGCGGCAAGCGCCTGCCGCTCACCCTGCAAAAGAGCGAGCATCTGTTGCAGGGTCGACAGCGTTTCCTGTTTGCGGGTCATTTCCCGACCTTTCCATAGAGGCCCGAAGCGATGAGGGCATCGGCAATTTCTGTGGGAATGAGCGGATAGGTGCCGGTTTCGAGCGCCTTGCGGATTTCCGCCACGCGATCGTGGTCGACGGGAACGTCGCGTCCGGCAGCCAGTGCCGAGGAGGCTACCGGCGCTTCGGCTTCGCGGGCCTGGTCGCCGACCTTGGGGGACGGCGCAATCTTTTCAGCAGGCGCGAGCGCGGCACTGGGCCGTCGCACCGATCCTCCGAATTCCGGCAATCCGACAATACGCATCGTTTCGCTCCATTAGCTGGTCGTTCAGGAGAACGGCGAAGGATGCGCGGGTTTAACACCCCGGCAATATTTTTGCCGCTTACGGCAAATCGATGCCGACCTGGCCCGGGCTGAGGACCATCGCGCGCAGCGTTTCGGTGCGTTCGCCGCTGGCGCGCACCTTGATCCATTCGCCCTGTGCGCCGTCTTCCACGGCAGAGCCCTGCCGGTTGAGCGTGAAGCCCCGACCGCGCACCAGAATGCTGACGTTCTCACCGCGCTTGACGAGCGTTTGCCCATATTGCGGCGCGGCGTTCCGGGCGCTGGAGCCACCGGTGTCGACTGCCACATAGATCCGCCATCCCGCTGCGGGGCAGGCGACCTGCACCGACCGCTGATCGCGTCCGAACCATTGCAGGTCGAGCGGCGACTGGCAGGCCTGCAGACGCAGGCGGCGATCGACGGGCAGTTTTGCGCCGCCGGGCTGCCCGACCTCAGCCCCGGTGAATTCCGCCACCGCTCGGTCGAGCATCGACAGGTCCATCGGCGAGGCCGCCGCCGCGGAAGCCGCAAGGCCTGCGGCTACGAGTGATCCGAGAATAAGTTGGCGCATGGTCGTTCCTGACTCCGGCATTGCAGAACCTGCTCCCGCGGCGGGAGCATTACAGGAACTTATTCAGCAAGGTTCGTGCCATCTTCGGGGCGGCGGAGGTAATCGACCGAAATGATGACCCCGGTGGCCGTATCGGGCGCTAGCAGCAGCCGCGCCGTGACACCTGCCCGTTCGGCTTCGTCCAACAGGCGGCTGCCCTCGGCAAGCGCTGCGTCCCGGCTGCCCGCCGGGTAGCCGATTTCGATCGTGGCCATCTGGCGTTCGTCGGTTGCCGCCGCGCGCAGCCATTTGGTGACACTTTCGCCGGGGGCGGGGCGGTGCACCGCGAGCGCGGCTTCGCCGGTTTCGGCGGGACCCGTCTGGCGCGCTTCGGGCGGCGGCGCAGCGCGTTCGCCTGCGGCATGCGCGGTGATCAGGAACAGGATCAGCGCCAGATCGGCAGTGATCGTCTGCCAGCTCGAGGGCGCACGCAGGATCATGCGGCGTGCGATGCCGGCTGCGCGGCGGAGGTGGCAGCGCCGGTACTGCGGATGCCTTCCTCGAGCCATTCCAGCACGGCCTCGCGGTCGCGCTCTTCCTTGCGGGACTTGCGGCCGATCGCACTGCCGATCGGGGCGAAGACGAAGTTCGCCGCGACCAGGCCATAGAGCGTCGTGATCACCGCCATTGCGATAGCGCCCACCAGTCCGGAATCCTGCGCCGACGCGCCCGGCGCCTGAGCCAGTGCGACCAGCGTCCCGGCAAGGCCCAGCACGGGGGCCAGTTCGGCGGCGTTGTCGAACACGCGCATCGCGGTTTGGGCATGCGCGAGGCGCGCATCAGCGAACTTCGCGTGTTCGCCATGGAGCGACTGGATCGACCGCTGGTTGATGATCAGATCGGACAGGCTGTCGAACTCGCTGTCGCCGAACCGGCGCGGTTCGGCCCGCAGGAAGCCGTCGTTGGCGATCTCGCGCACCTGCACGGAAAGCTCGGCCTTGGCCTGCGCCGGGTCGAACGGCTTGTCGAACAGACCGCTCAGCGCGGCGAGCGCAATACGGCAATCGGCTAAGCCGCAGCGCAGCAACGTTGCCGCGAGCGTACCGGCGAAGACAATGGCGATCGCCGCGGGATCGAACCAGGTTTCCAGCATGGGGTAGCTACTCCTTGCAGCCCAGAACGGCGCGGCAAGCGCCAGTTTTATCCGGCGGACGAACTTTGCCGCATTCCGGCAAAGGCTTGCCACCTTCTGCCGGTTTCGCCGTTGCAGGGGCGGCAATCGCAGTTTGGCACGCCCCTTGCTGAATGGTTTCCGTAATTTTTGCGGAGGCTCAGATGAGCGAAGGTTTGTTCGGCATTCACGGGGCGGCACTGGAGATCCGGTCGCAGCGTATGGGCGTGCTCGGTTCGAATATCGCCAATGCGGCAACCCCCGGATACAAGGCGCGCGACGTCGATTTCGCCGCTGCACTGCAGGCACGGCTGGGCGGCGCTGACGCCGACCGGGCGAGCGATGGGGCGATCCAGTATCGCATCCCGACGATGGCCAGCCTCGATGGCAACACGGTCGAGATGTCGACCGAACAGGCTGCCTTCGCCGAAAACGCGGTGGCTTACACGGCCACGCTCAACTTCCTGCGCGGACGGGTCGAAACCGTGACCCGCGCGATCCGGGGCGAATGACGATGAGCGGCCCGACATCCTTTTTCGAAGTAGGCCACCGCGCCATGTCCGCGCAGCTCGTGCGGATGAACACGGCCGCCTCCAACCTTGCCAATGCGGGCTCGATCGCCGGCAGCGAGGAAGAAGCCTATCGCCCGATGCGTACCGTATTCGAGCAGGAGCTCGACAAGGCCTCTGGCCTGTCTTCGGTCCGTGTCGGCGGGGTGGTGCGCGAAGATGTCGCCGCCATCCGCCGGCACGACCCCGGCCACCCGCTCGCCGACGAGAACGGCGACGTGTGGGAGGCTCCGGTCGATGAGAACGCCGAAATGGTCGAGATGCTCGAGGCCTCGCGCCAGTACCGCAACATGATCGAGGCCATGTCCACCGCCAAGCAACTGATGCTCGAAACGATGAGAATGAAATGATCACACCGATGACCAACCAGGCAGCCATGTCTGCGACGACTGCGTCCACCGCAACCTCCGGCCGCGGAATGGACGCGCTGGGGCAGGGCGATTTCCTGCGCCTGCTGACCGTCCAGATGCAGCAGCAGGACCCTTTCGACCCCGTCGACAACAAGGAAATGCTGGCGCAGATGGCGCAGTTTTCCTCGCTCGCAGGCGTCAGCGAAACCAATTCCATGCTCGAGCAGATCGCGGACAAGCTCGACCAGCTGATCGATACCACCGCCTCCGCTTCCGCATCCAATATCTGATCAGGGAGACAGTCCATGTCCTTCTATACNTCGCTCAANGGCATGAAGAATGCGCAGACCTCGCTCGGGGTGATCGCGCACAATATCTCGAACTCGGAAACCTACGGCTTCAANCGCAGCCGGACCGAATTCTCCGAAATCGTCGCCGGTTCGGCNCTGACCAATCCGCGGATGATCCAGGGCATCGGCTCGTCGGTGGAATCGATNACGCAGAACTTCTCGCTCGGCCCGGTCGAACAGACCGGTTCGGCGCTCGACCTGGCGATTACCGGCGATGGCTTTTTCACCACGCGGTCGGCTTCCGACGGGTCGACGCTCTATACGCGTTCGGGCTCGTTCTCGATGACCGAAAGCGGCAATATCGCGGATAGCGCAGGCAATCGCCTGCAGGTTTTCGCAGTCGATGCCAACGGCCAGGTGACCGGCAATGCCATCGGCGATGCGCAGGTGCCGCCGGTCAATGCCAACGGTTCGGAATTCGCCGGCGTGACCGTCACGGCCACTGGGATTGTCCAGGCATCCTATGCCGACGGCACGGTCGAACCGGTCGGGGCAGTGGCGCTTGCCAGCTTCATTTCGCCCACCGGTCTCAAGAAGGTCGGTTCGGCAAACTGGGAAGGCACCGGCCTTTCGGGCGCAGCTACCTACGGTTCGCCGGGCACGGGGGCTTACGGGTCGCTGCTTTCGGGTGCGCTTGAACGCTCCAATGTCGATATTGCCGAGGAGCTGGTCGGCCTGATCACCGCGCAGCGGAACTTCCAGGCCAACGCCAAGGCAATCGACACCGCGACCCAGATCTCGCAGACCGTCATCAACCTGCGGACCTGATCGAGATGGACCGCCTCATCCATACCGCGCTGTCGGGCATGCGGGCGTCGATGGACAGCCAGCGTGTCATCGCCAGCAACATGGCGAATGCCAATACGCTCGGGTTCCGGGCCGAAATGCTCGACCAGCGCGCAGTCACCATCGAAGGCCAGCCGAACGAGGCGCGCGCGATGCAGCGGGCCAGCGTGCGCGGCGCGGATATGGCTGCGGGCGAAACCATCGCGACCGGCCGCGACCTCGACGTCGCGGTGGAAACCGACGCGCTGATCGCCGTGCAGGCGGTCGACGGCACCGAAGCCTACACCCGCCGCGGCGACCTGTCGGTTTCGGCCACCGGTTTGCTGGTCAACGGCGAAGGCCGGCCGGTGCTGGGCGACAATGGCCCGATCACCGTGCCGCCGGTCGGCATCCCGGGGATCGCCCCCGACGGTTCGATCACGATCGCCGATCCGGCCGCACCCGACCAGCCCCCGGCCGAGATCGGCCGGATCAAGCTGGCCGCGTGGGAAGGATCGCCGATCAGCAAGGGCCTCGACGGACTGTTCCGCGTCGAAGGCGGGGGCATCCTGCCCACCGACGAGGCGGCCACCGTCAAGGTCGGCTCGCTCGAACAGTCCAACGTCAAGACCACCGAAGTGCTGGTCGACATGATCGATGCGCAGCGGCTTTTCGCCATGCGCAGCAAGGTCATCTCGACCGCACGCGAAATAGACGAAAGCGGCGCGCAGCTCATGCGCCTCGGCTAGTCAGGGAAAGGATTAACCCATGCCCACTTCAGCCCTTCAGGTTGCCCGTACCGGGCTCGAGGCCCAGGATGCGCGCATGCGCGTCATCGCCAACAACCTCGCCAACGTCGGCACCACCGGCTTCAAGCGCGATCGTGCCAATTTCGCCACGCTCGCCTATCAGGACGCTCGCGTCGCCGGTCAGCGCTCCTCGGGCGAAACCGCATACGCCACCGGCCTCAACCTCGGGACCGGCGTGTCGGTCCAGTCGACCAGCCAGATCATGACGCAGGGGGCGCTCAGCACCACCGGCAATGCGTTCGATCTCGCGCTCGACGGCGATGGCTACTTCGAAGTCGAACTGCCGGGCGGCCGTGTCGGCTATACCAGGGCGGGCAATTTCACGACCTCTGCGGAAGGCCAACTGGTCACGCAGCAGGGCTATGCGGTCCAGCCGGCGATCACCATTCCCGAAGGCGCCACGGCCATCGCGGTCGCACCCGACGGCACGGTCTCGGCAACCGTTCCCGGCGAAGCGCAGCCGGCCGAGCTGGGCCAGATACAGGTCGCGCGTTTCACCAACCCCGCCGGACTGCAAGCGATCGGTGACAACTTCCTCGTCGAGACGGCCGCCAGCGGCGCCGCCGAAGTCGCCCCGGCGGGCGAAAACGGCCGCGGCAACATCCGCCAGGGCATGCTCGAATCCTCGAACGTCAACATCGTCGAGGAACTGGTCGAAATGATCGAAGCGCAGCGCGCCTACGAAATCAGCTCGAAGATGGTTTCGGCCGTCGACGAAATGCTGCGCAACGCCAACCAGACGCTGTGAGGAATTCCGCAATGAAGACCGCCATCTGCCTGCTGCCCCTGTCGTTCGCGCTTGCCGCCTGCGGGGGCGGTTCTGCGCGTCCCGCCGGGTTCGCCGCCGCGCTGCCGCCGCCGCCGCAGGCGGCGCCCGTCCGGCACCGCGATGGCGCCATCTACCAGGCCAGCCAGGGCTATGCCCCGCTCTATTACGGCAACCGTGCGGCGCGGGTCGGCGATATCGTCACCATCGCTCTGATCGAACGCACGCAGACGTCGAAGTCGACCAGCGGCTCGACCAAGCGCGATGGCAGCGTGGGTCTGTCGCTGCCCGAATTCATCGGGATCGACAGTTCCGATCTTAATGCGTCGGGCGGATCGTCGTTCAAGGGATCGGGCGACGCGTCGCAGGCCAGCTCGATCCGTGCCGATCTGACGGTAACGATTGTCGAAGTCCGACCGAACGGCACCGCACTGGTGCGGGGGGAAAAGGTGATGCAGCTCAGCCAGGGAGAAGAATGGGTCCAGCTTTCGGGCATCATCCGGCTGGCGGATATCGATCAGGACAACCGGATCCCGTCGATCCGCGTCGCTGATGCACGCATTTCCTATTCGGGCGCGGGCTCGGTCCAGCGGGCCAGCCGCGAAGGCTGGCTGTCGCGCTTCTTCGGCGCCGTATCGCCCTTCTGAGGATATCGATCATGATCCGTCGTCTCGCTCTCCTCATTCTCGCGCTGCTCGCGGTGCTGCCGGTCCCGGCCGCGGCCGAGCGGGTTCGCGACCTGGGCCAGTTCCAGTCGGTGCGCTCGAACCAGCTCACCGGCTATGGCATCGTGGTCGGCCTCGACGGCTCGGGCGATGACAATTTCGCTTACGCCACGCAGGCCATGCGCGGCGTTTCGGGCCGGCTGGGGCTGCAATTGCCCCCAGGCGTAAATCCGGCGCTCAAGAATGCCGCAGCGGTCATCATTACCGCCGAACTGCCCGCCTTCGCCAAGCCGGGCCAGCGGATCGACGTGACCGTTTCGACCATGGGCAAGGCCAAGTCGCTGCGCGGCGGCGCCTTGGTGATGACCCCGCTTTATGGTGCGGATGGCCAGATCTACGCGATGGCGCAGGGCAACCTCGCTGTCGGCGGTCTCGGCGTGTCCGGGCAGGATGGCTCGAAGCTGACCGTCAACGTCCCCACCGTGGGACGGATCGCCGACGGGGCGACCGTCGAACAGGCGGTGGCGAGCAATTTCGACTTCACCGAAGTCCTGCGCTGGAATCTCTACCAGGCCGATTTCCTTACCATCTCGCGCGTCCGTGATGCCATCAATGCGGTGTATCCCGGCATGGCGCAGGTCGAGGACGGCGTCACGCTCGCGCTGATGCTGCCGCCGGGCGCAAACACGCGTGCGGAAATCATGGCTCAGATCGAGATGCTCGACATCAATCCGGCCGAACGCGCGGCCCGGGTCGTGATCAACAGCCGGACCGGCACGATCGTGATTTCGAGCGCGGTGCGGCTGGCACCCGCCGCGATCAGCCACGGCAGCCTGGTCGTGCGGATCGACGAAAACCCCGCCGTGGTCCAGCCCGAACCGTTTTCGCGCGGACAGACTGCGCTCGAACCCAACAGCACCATCACTGCCCGACAGGAAGAAAACGTCGTGTCGCGCGTGGGGCCCGGCGCCTCGCTGGCCGAAGTCGTCGATGCGCTCAATGCGCTCGGTGCCAGCCCGGCCGATCTGGTGGCTATTCTCGAAGGCCTCAAACAGGCCGGATCGTTGACCGCGGAGCTCGTGATCATATGACGTCCTATCCGATCAACCTGGCAGGCGCGAGCGTGCTGCCCGAGCGCGAGGCGGCCCCCATCCGGGGCGAGCTGCGCGAAGCGGCACAGCAGTTCGAAGCCATCCTCCTGCGGCAGATGCTGTCGAGCGCTCGGAGCACCGATTTCGGCGGCAACGACCTGTTCGGCGAAAGCGACGATACCTTCCGCGAGATGCGCGATGCGCGCTTTGCCGAAGTCACTGCGGAATCCGGCCAGCTTGGCTTTGCCGCCGCGATCGAAACCCAGCTTGCCCGGTTCCTGCCGGAAGGTGGCGACTGATGGCATCCGACCTCCTCTCGATCGCCGCCAGCGGCGCGCGCGCGGCGCGCGGCGCGCTGGATGTGACGGCGCAGAACATCGCCAACGCCTCGAGCGATGGCTATGTCCGTCGCAGCTTGCGGATCGAAGAGGTCGCGGCCTCGGGCGGGGCCGGCCAGATCGGCGATATCTCGCTGTCGGGCGCCCGCATCGCGGAAATTCGCCGCAACGCCGATTCCTTCCTCCAGGGCGAGGTGCGCCGCACCTCGGGCGACCTGCAGCGCGCCGATGTCGAGCTGAAGGGCCTGCGCAACATGGAAAGCGCGCTCGAACAGTCGGGCGTGTTCAATTCGATCGTCGAATTCGAAGCGGTGCTGCAGCAGCTTTCGAGCGAACCGGTGGACCCGTCGCGCCGCGCTGCGGTCGTGGCCGAAGCCGAGACGCTGGCGAACAAGTTCAACATCACCGCATCGGGGTTCGAGGCAGTGGGTGAAGGCCTGCGTTTCGACGCGGAAGCGCAGGTCTCCGGTGCCAATGTCATCGGCAGCGAACTGGCCCGCGTGAACCTGCGCCTGACGCGCGCAGGCAGTGGCAGCAGCGACCGCGCCGCATTGCTCGACCAGCGCGACCAGCTGCTCGAACGGCTCGCCGGCTTCACCACGGTCGGCACCCAGTTCGCGGCTGACGGCACGGTCGCGGTGTCGCTGGGTACCAATCCGCCGCGCAGCTTCGTACAGGGCGGTACCGCAGGAACGCTGGCCTCGGCAACTGCTGCCGACGGCACGCTCAGCTTCAGCGTCGACGGACAGGCGATGGCGCCCGGATCGGGCAGCCTTGCAGGTGCGGCGCTCGCCCTCACCGAGCTCGCGTCGGTGCGCACCCGGCTCGATACGATTGCAGCGGGGATTGCCGATACGGTCAACAATGCGCAAGCCGCGGGCTCCGCGCTCGACGGTTCGCAGGGTCAGCCGATCTTTACCGGGACCACGGCAGGCACGCTCAAGGTCGTGATGACCAGCGGCCAAGGGCTCGCGACCGCGCCCGCAGGCGCGGTCGCGGGCAGCCGCGATGACGCAAACCTCAGCGCGCTGCGCCAGTCGCTTGCCACGCTCGATCCGGCGCAGCAGCTCAACGGGCTGCTGTTCGACGTCTCGAGCAAGGTCGCGGGCCGCAATGTCACGCAAAGCGCGCTGCAGACGATCGCATCGTCGGCGCGGATATCGCTCGAGCAGCAATCGGGCGTGGACCTCGATACCGAGGCGGCCAATCTGATCCGGTTCCAGCAGGCCTTCCAGGCCTCGGGCCGGGCGATGCAGACCGCCAGCGACATATTCGACACTCTCCTGGGGATCGGGCGATGATCAATCTGAGTACCGGCGCATTCTACGAGCGTAGCACCAGCCAGATCGGTGGGCTGCGCGCGCAGGCCGAAACGCTGCAACAGCAGATCGGTACGGGCGAACGGCTTCAGCGCTCGTCCGATGATCCGGTGGCAGCCGCGCGGCTGCGGATGCTGGCGCGCACCGATCGCATCAGCCAGGTCGACACGCGCAATTCCGAGCTGGCGGAAGCGAATCTGGCGCTGACCGACGAGACGCTCGGCTCGATCGCCGACCTCGTGGTCCGGGTGCGCGAACTGGCCGTGCAGGCCGCATCCACTACGCTGAACGACGATCAGCGCGCGACGATCGGGACCGAAATCGCCAGCCTGCGCGAGAACCTCGTGCTGCTGGCCAACAGCCGCAACATTTCCGGCCATGCACTGCTGGGCGGCCAGACTGCCGGCCAGGCCTATACCGATAATGGCACGGGCATCGACTACGTCGGCACCGGCGGGGTTACGCCGGTCGAGATCGGCGAAGGCCAGTCGGTCTTGCCGGGGCTTACCGGACCCGACGTCTTCAATTTCGATACCGCCAATGGTCCGAGCGACCTGTTTGCCGTGCTGGGCAATCTCGCAGCAGCTCTCGCAACGGGGGGAGCCGATGCGATCAGCGCCAGTTCCGCCGCGCTGGGCGAACTCGACGCTGGCCTGGAAAAGGTCACCACCGCGCAGACGGTTATCGGTTCGCGGCTCAACTGGGTCGATCTCATGAGCGAACGGCGCGAGGTCAATGCCGAACGCACGGCCGATGAACGCTCGAGCGTGGGCGGGGCGGATATCGCCGTGACGATGAGCAGGCTGCAGGAAACGCTCACCGTACTCGAGGCCAGCCAGGCCAGCTTTGTCCGCCTGGCCAACCTCTCGCTGTTCTCATTGCTGCGCTGATCGCGCCAAACCCGAGGTAGAATTCCAATGTACGCGATTATCGGCATCATCGTCCTGCTCGTCATGGTCTTTGGCGGCTTCATGCTCAGTGGCGGCGCGCTGGGCCCCGTCATGGCGGCCATGCCCTACGAAATGCTGATCATCGGCGGCGCCGCCGCCGGGGCGCTGGTGGCCGGCAACTCGCTCGACGGGCTGAAAGCGCTGGGCACCGCGATGGGCAAGATCTTCAAGGGGCCGAAGCACGACAAGCAGGACCATGTCGATGCGATCGCGCTGACCACCCAGCTGATGCGCATGCTCAAGAACGATGGTCCCGTCGCGCTGGAAAGCCATCTCGAGGATCCCGCCAACTCGACCGTCTTCAGTGCCTATCCCAACCTGCTCAAGAACGAAGCGCTGATCGCGCTGATCTGCGACACGCTGACGCTGTTGGTGGTGTCTTCGGGAACGCTCGAAACGCACGCCGTGGAAGAGGTGATGGACAATGCGATGAAGACGCATTTCCACGAGATGCACGAACCGCAGCACAACCTGCAGACGCTGTCGGACGCCTTGCCGGCCCTCGGCATCGTCGCCGCCGTCCTCGGCGTGGTGAAGACCATGGGCTCGATCGACAAGCCCCCCGAAATCCTCGGCAAGATGATTGGCGCGGCGCTGGTCGGCACCTTCCTCGGCGTGCTGCTGGCCTATGGGATCGTGGGCCCGCTGGCCGGCCGGCTCAAGCAGGTGCTCGAACAGGACGAGCAGATCTTCCATGCGGTCAAGCAGGTGATCATCGCCTCGCTCTATGGCCATCCGCAGCCGCTGGTCGTCGAAAGCGCGCGGTCGGGTCTGGGCCATACGGTGCGCCCGGGGCTGAACGAATTGCTCGACGCGTTGCGGGGTAGGTAGGATGGCCACCGCAGCCGAGGGTCGCAACGATCCCGCCCCGATCATCGTCAAGAAGGTGACCGTCATCGAGGCGGGTCATCACGGCGGCGCCTGGAAAGTCGCCTATGCCGATTTCGTAACCGCGATGATGGCCTTCTTCCTGCTGCTCTGGCTGCTTGGCGCGACCACCGAAGACCAGCGCAAGGGGCTGGCGGACTATTTCACCCCGACCCTGGTCAAGACCAAGGAACAGAGCGCGGGCGCCGATGGGGTGCTGGGCGGTTCCTCGCTGGTCGATGTCGACAACTACCCGCACGCCGCAGGGCAGACGGGGACGCAGACCCTGACCGTTCCGCGCGATGCGACCGGCGGCCCGCGCGAGGGCGCTGCCAGCATCAAGCGGATCCAGGAACGGGTCGCCGAGGCGATCGCCGAAAAGGAACGGCTCAAGCGGCTGATGCATCAGGTGCGCATGATCCCGACCACCACCGGCATCCGGATCGATCTGGTCGACGATGCCGATTTCTCGATGTTCTCGCTCGGCACGACGGTGCTGACCCCCGACGCGCGCGACCTGCTCGATCTGGTCGCCCAGGCGATCGTCCCCGAAGGCGGCAAGATCACCGTGCGGGGCCACACCGACGCACTCAAATATCGCGATCCGAGCCGGGTCAACAACTGGTCGCTGTCGGCGGGCCGGGCGGAAACAACGCGCCAGAACCTGATCCGGCACGGCATATCGCGCGACCGCTTCCGCCGGATCGAGGGCGTGGCCGATACCGAACCGCTGATCGCCGACAACCCGGCGGACCCGCGCAATCGCCGCATATCGATCTCGCTCGAGAACTAGCGGCCGCGCCCGCCGCTACTGCCAGCGCTCCATCTTGCGGTAGATCGGGGTCAGTCCGCTGCGTAAGCGCGGCAGAAAACCTCGACCGCGCCAGCGATCCGTTCGCGGTTGCGCGCGTCATCGACCGGTGCGCCGAAGCGCCGTTCGAGATCGCCCATGCCCTTGCACATGCTCGCGAATTGCTCGGCTGCCAGTTCGGGGTCGTCGACCGTCAGTTCGCCGGCTTCGCCCATCGCCGCGATCAGTTCGGCAAAGGCCCGTTTCATCCGGTGCGGCCCGGCGGCGAGGAATGCCGCGCCGATCGCCGGGTCATGCTCGGTCTCGGCGGCAACGCGCCGTTCGAAGCGGATGAATTCAGGGCGTGAAAGAAACGCCACCATCGCCTCGCCGATCGTCGTCAGGCGGGCGCGCAATGCCCCGCTGGGCAAGTCGGGGACGGCCAGGGCCGTGCTAATCTGTTCGCATTCGCGCTCGACCGCGGCTGCGAACAGGCCGCGCTTGTCGCCGAAGCGGTTGTAGACCGTAACCTTGGACACGCCCGCGTCGGCGGCGATCTGCTCGATCGAACTGGCGGCGAAACCATGCTCGAGGAAGCTGGCGCCCGCAGCGCCGAGGATGGCGTCGCGCTTGGCCTTGTCAGTGGGCCGGCCAGGCCGCTTGGCATCGTTTCTTGACAATCTGAACGCCTCCGTTCACTTGAACGCTGTCGTTCAGTAATGAACGAGTGCTGGAGGGAAGGCAAGCAAGCGTGCTCTGGATTGCGATCAGGATGCTGACCGGCGACGCCCAGAAGTTCTACGGGCTGGTATTCGGCATTGCCTTTTCCACCCTGCTGATCACCCAGCAGCTGACCATCTTCGTCAATCTGATCGAACGCGGCGCGAGCGGGGTCTACAACGTCTCCAGCGCCGATGTCTGGGTGATGGACCCGGTCAGCCGCACCACCGATGTGGCCTATGCAATGCCCTCCACCGCGCTCGACAAGGTGCGCAGCGTCCCGGGGGTCGAATGGGCGGTCCCGCACATCCGGGCGCAGGCCAGCGTGCGCACGCGCGACGGCGATCTCGAAGGCGTGGCGGTGATCGGGGTCGACGATGCGACGCTGATCGGCCTGCCCAAGCGCATGATCGAGGGGTCGACCGAAGTCCTGTCGCAGCCCGACAGCGTGATCATCGATGACGTCGGCACCACCCGCATGTTCCCGGGCCAGTCGCCGATCGGCGAACGGCTGGAACTGAACGACCAGCGCGCCGTGATCCGCGGCATCGCCGATGCGGTGCCCAGCTTCACCAGCACGGTGGTGCTGTATACCAAGTACAGCCAGGCGCTGAACTTCGTGCCCGGCACGCGCAACCGCCTGTCCTTCGTGCTGGTCGGCGCGCAGCAGCCGCAGCAGGCTGCGGCGCTGGCCGAACGGATCGAGCGGGAAACCGGCCTCAGGGCCCGGACCCGCGACGAATTCGCGCAGGACGGGATCGATTTCATCATCGAGAACACCGGTATCCCGCTCAATTTCGGGATCACGGTGGCACTCGGCTTCGTGGTCGGGGTGGCGATCGTCGGGCTGACCTTCAGCCTGTTCATCCGCGACAACATCAAGCAGTTCGGCGCGCTGAAGGCGATCGGGGTGACCAATGGCAAGATCCGCCGGATGGTTGCCGCCCAGGCGGGGCTGGTGGGCCTGGCTGGCTATGGCCTTGGCATATTGGGCACCGTGCTGTTCATCTGGGGCTTTTCGAGCAACCCGACCTTCAAGGGGTTCTACATCCCCTGGCAGATCCCGCTGATCAGCCTTGCCGCGGTGACGCTCATCCTCGCGCTGACCGGCTGGCTGGCGCTGCGCAACGTGCTCAAGACCGAACCCGCATCGGTGTTCCGCTGATGGGGGAGGCGATGGACACCGCCGCCATCGGCGGCTGCACCCCGCAGGCGGCAATCTGCACGCGCGGCGTGACGCGCGATTTCGNGGCCGGCCAGCAGACCATCACCGTGCTGCATGGCATCGATCTCGACATACGCGCGGGCGAGCTGACTTTCCTCGTCGGCGAAAGCGGCTCGGGCAAGACCACGCTCATCTCGATCATGTGCGGCATCCTGTGGCCGACGCTGGGCGAGGTGAAGGTCTTCGGCACCGATATCTACGATCTCGCCGATACCGAGCTGGTCGAATTCCGGCTGCAGAACATCGGCTTCATCTTCCAGCAGTACAATCTGATCCCCTCGATCGACGCTGCCAGCAATGCCGCGGTGCCGCTGATCGCGCAGGGAATGGATCGCCATGACGCGCGCGANCGTGCGGTGGCGATGNTGGAAAAGCTCAATATCGGCGATCAGGCNGCCAAGCTGCCCAACCAGCTNTCGGGCGGCCAGCAGCAGCGCGTGGCGATTGCGCGCGCGCTGGTCCACGAACCNCGGCTGGTGGTGTGCGACGAACCCACCGCCGCGCTCGACGCCTNTTCGGGCCGCCGGGTGATGGACCTCCTGCGCGAAGTCGCGGTGGCCGAAGACCGCGCCTGCATCATCGTCACGCANGACAACCGCATTTTCGATCTNGCGGACCGCATCCTCGTGCTCGAGGACGGGCGGATCACGCATGACGGCAAGGACATGCCCGAAGGACACTGACATGGCACTCGACCTGAAGAACCTCAGCTTTTCGCGCCAGATCCTGCCCGTCGCGGCGCTGCTGGGCCTGATCGCCGCGGCGATCTTCATCCTGGCGGGCATGCCTGATCGGGACTTGTCCGAACCCGGCCGCGAACCACCCCGGGCGCCCGAAGCGCTGGCCGATTCCGCTCGCGTGGCAGGTTCGGGCGTGGTCGAACCGTCGAGCGAGACGATCCAGCTCGGATCGGCGCTGTCGGGGCTGATCACGGGCCTATATGTCCAGCCCGGCGACCGGGTGACCGAGGGCGAGGTGCTGTTCACGGTCGATGCCCGCGCAGCGCGCGCGCAATTGCGCGAGGCCGAGGCCGCGATCGCCGAAGCACGCGCCGCAATTGCCGAGGCGCGCAGCACGCAGGCGACCGCGGCGAGCCAGCTCGAACTCTATCGCAATGTCGAGGATCCGGCCGCCGTCAGCCGCGCCGAAGTGATCCGCGCCGAAGGCGAAGCCGCTGCTGCAGATGAACGGCTGCGGCTGGCGCAGGCGCGGCTCCAGGCAGCGCAGGCGCGCGCGGGTTCGGCGCAGACGCAGATTGCCCAGCTTACCGTGCGGGCGCCGATCGCGGGCCAGATCCTCGCGGTGAACATCCGCAAGGGCGAATATGTCAGCACCATGGGCGCCAGCGCGCAGCCCTTCATCGAAATGGGGCAGACCGACCCGCTGCACGTGCGGATCGATATCGACGAGGAACAGGCCCCCCGGCTGGCGCTGGGCGAACCTGCCACTGTCAGCCCGCGCGGGGCGGCGGACCGGCAGGTCCGCGCGTCCTTCGTCCGGGCCGAACCGCTGGTGGTTCCCAAGCGTTCGCTCACCAACAGCGCGGCCGAACGGGTCGATGTGCGCGTGCTCCAGGTGATTTACGAACTGCCCGAAACGGATGGGCTGTTCCGTGTCGGCCAGCAGGTCGATGCCTATATCGCGGCCGAGGGCGCCGCGAAATGAGGGCTCGCGGGTTTCTTGCCGCTGCCAGTGCGCTGGCGCTGACCGCCTGCGCGGCCGGGCCGCCGCCCGAAGTGGCCACGCCCGTTCCGGTGTTGCCGGACGCGTTCCTGTTTGCGCCCGATCCTTCAGCCAGCGCATCGCTGGCTGCGCTGATGCCGGTCGCGGATCCGGCGTTCGATACGCTGGCGGCGCAGGCGCTGGCCTCCTCGCCGACGCTGGGCGAAGCGGCCGCACGCGTCGAGGAAGCGCGCGCCGGGGCGGATCGCGCGGGCGCCGAGCGGCTGCCGGAGATCGGCGCGAACGGCTCGGTTACCGGGCAGCGCAGCAATCCCGGCTCTTTCGGCGGGGGGCTGCCGCCGGGGATTTCCTTCGACACCGAGCGGGTGTCCTACGCTGCGAATGTCACTGCTCGCTGGGATCTCGACCTGTTCGGCCGGCTGCGCGCGCAGGAGCGCGGCGCGCTGGCACGCTTCGATGCCGCCAATGCCCGCGCCCGCGCGGTGCGGATCGCGCTGCTGGCGGAAATCGCGGCAAGCGTGATCGACTGGCGCACGCTTGCAGCGCGTGAACGCGAAATTCGCAGCGATCTGGCATCGGCCGAAGAACTCGCCCGGCTGGCCGGTGTGCGCGAGCGCGCCGGGATCGCGCCCGGTTTCGACCGGGTGCGCGCCGAAGGCTCGGCGGCGGGCTCGCGCAGCCGACTGGTCGCGCTGGAAAGCGAGCGCGCGCGCCTGCTCGGCCGGCTGGTCACGCTGACCGCGCAGGGCGGGGCGCAGGTCCGTGCTGCATTGGCGCAGGAAAATCCCGCGGCGCTCGGTCCGTCCCCGCCAGCGACCTTGCCGTCGGCGCTGCTTGCCAACCGGCCCGACGTGATTGCCGCGGCAGCCGATCTGGCCGCAGCCGATGCCGCTCTGGCAGCTGCGGCGCGGCGGCGGTTCCCCGTGTTCGACCTGTCAGGCGCGATCGGCCTGCTCGCCTTCGGCATCGGCGACGTGTTCGACAATGAATCGCTCGTGGGCAGTCTTGCCGGATCGATTGCCGGGCCGCTGTTCGATTTCGGACGGATCGCGGCGGAGATCGACGGTGCGGCAGCCGGCAAGCGCGCGGCCTTCGAAGCCTATCGCGGTGCGGTCTACACCGCACTGGGCGATGCGGAGACGGCCTATGGCGTGGTCGCGACTGCGGATTCCGAGGCCGCGGCGACCACGCGTGAGGCCGCGGCATTGCAGCGTGCCGCGCGGCTGGCCAATGCGCGTTTCGAGGCCGGGCTCGCCGATTTCCTCACCGTGCTCGATGCGCGGCGCGCTGCCGATGCCAGCGGTGAACGCGCCGCCGCGGCGCAGGGCCGCGCGCGGCGCGCCCGAGTGCTGCTGTGGCAGGCNCTGGGCGGCGGCACACTGCGCTAGCCTGCCTGCCGCGATGCGGGGCTAGATCGTCGCGCCGCCATCGACCACGATGGTCTGCCCGGTGGTCCATTTCGCGGCGGGCGACGCCAGATAGACCGCGGCCCCGGCGATATCCTCGGGCTCGCCGATGCGCCGCATGGCCAGCGCCTTCTCGGTCGCCGCCAGCGCATCGGGATTGTCCCACAATGCCTTGGCGAAATCGGTCTTCACCAGCCCCGGGGCGATCCCGTTGATGCGGATCCCGTGCTTGCCGTTCTCCGCGGCGTAATTGCGCACCAGCTGGAAATCCGCGGCCTTGGAAATGCAATAGGCACCGATGGTCGTCGACGCGCGCAGCCCGCCGATCGAGCTGATGATGACGATCGCCCCGTCGCCCTTGTCGCGCATCGCGGGCAGCGCCAGCTGGATCAGCCAGTGGTTCGAGATGACGTTGTTGTCGAGGATCTTGCGGAACTGTTCGTCGGCAATCCCGTCCATCGAGCCGTAATAGGGATTGCTGGCGGCATTGCAGACGAGGATGTCGACCNGGCCGAGCCGGGCGACGGTCTGCGCGAACAGGTCTTCGAGCTGCGCCTTTTCCGAAATGCTCGCCGCGATTGCCACGGCGCTGCCATCGCCATGCGCGGCGTTGATTTCGGCGGCGACCGCCTCGCAGGCATCCTGCTTGCGGCTCGAGATCACCACGCGGGCGCCCTGCGCGGCCAGCCCTTCGGCGATGGCGCGGCCGATCCCGCGGCTCGATCCGGTGACGATCGCGACTTTNCCTGACAGGTCGAATGGCGACATGATTGGTTCCCCTTGCATAAGTTGAGGGGGCCCGAAGCTGTCGCTGCAGGCCCCCCGGTAGGTGCGGTCCGTTTGCTCAGAAGCGGGTACGGATACCGAGGCGGTAATTGCGTCCGATGGCATTGCCGATGAACGGGTTGTAGCCAAGCGGAAGCTGCGCTTCGGCCGGTTCGGCATCGGTGAAGTTTTCTACCGCGGCCTGAAGCTGGACGTCGGCTCCCGCGATCGCGAGATCGTAGGCCACCGAGAAGTCGTGCTGCGTGTAGGAACCGCTTTCGACCCCGAAATTGGTGCCCACGCCGCCGCCCGTGCTGAAGCACGGATCGCGATCGACGCAGCGATCGTCGGTCACCCCGTCGATGTGCTGGACCGAATAGCGTGCGTTGAAATCGCCGAACCCGAGATTGACGAACGCATTGGCGCGCCATTCCGGAACCGTGTTCGGATCGCGGAAATAATTGCCGAAGCCCACCGCGTCATAGGCGGGCTGCACGTTCACGCCCTGGACGATGAAATCGTCGAAGCTGTAATCGAGGTTCCACACCGCATTGGTGCCGAAGCTCAGATCCGCCCGGTCGCCCAGCGGGAAGCTGGCGTTGAGCGCGAAGTCGAGACCGGCGATCTTGACGTCGGGCCCATTGACGAAATCGGTCCGCACGCGGCTGATGTCGATCCCCAGCGTCGTGCCCTGGATACACTGGTTGTTCGAGAAGGTGATCAGATTGGCCAGCGGGCTCGAACAGTCGACCGGGGCCTGCCCGGTGGTCTGGAAATTGCCCACGAAGCTCGCGATCGCATTCCCCGGCGTGGTGGTGATGCGGTCTTCGAGGTCGATCGACCAGTAGTCGACCGAGAAGGTCACGTCGCCGCCGCCGACCGGTGCGGAAATGATCGCCCCGATGTTGTAGGTGAAGGCGGTTTCGGGATCGAGATCGGTCGGGTTGCCGTAGATGTCCTTCGACTTGTAATTGCCGCCTGCCGCGGTGAAGCCTTCAAGCGCAGTCACGAAATTGGGCGACACGTTCGATGCCAGCGGGCCGCGGAAGGTGGTCCCCACCGATCCGCGCAGGGTCAGCCAGTCGGTCACTTCGAAGCGCGCCGAGCCCTTGGGATTGATCGTCGAACCGATCGGGCTGCCGTAATCCTCGAAGCGGACGGCGGCCGACAGTTCGAGCCGGTCGGTGATCGGCGCGTTCACTTCGGCGAAGAACGCGTAGACGTCCTGCTGCAGCTTCACCGGGCGCGAACCGCCAAGGAAGATGAACGGGCCCACCCCTTCGGTGGTCGTGCCCACGCAGCTCTGGTCGCCTTCGATGAAACACGGGTTCACATCGACGTTCGATTCATCGTTGTAGGGATCGCTGGTATAGCGATTGTCGCGGAACTGGGCGCCCACGGCGAAGGCCAGCGGCCCCCCGGAGAAGGTGAGCCCGGTTTCGCCCGCCAGGACGAAATCGAAGACGAATTGCGATTCCTCTTCGCGCGTGCCGTTGGGGACCTGCAGCCACGCCACCAGCTCCTCGCTGTTGTCATTGCCCGGCACGTAGAACGGGTTGGCGATGTTGAACGAACCATTGCCCGGACCGGCGTTGGCGAAGGGGTTGAACCACTGGCAGCCATTTGCGCCCGGGGTGGTGCCATCGCAGTCGGGACCGCCAAAACCGTTCAGCGCCGCTTGCAGGCGCGACCCGATGATCCCGGGGGTGTAGAAGTCACGCTTCGATTCCCAGAAGGTGCCGTCGACATTGAGCCGCAGCGTATCGCTCAGCGCGAACTCCAGCCCGCCGCTGAAACGGTAGGCATCGTTGATTGCGCTGCCGGTGCCGGCGCCGCGGTCGGGATCGCGCGGATTGCCGAGGAAGCCGAACGGCCGGTACAGCACGTTGGTGATGGCCACGATCGGATCGGTTGCCGAGCTCTGCGGCAGGCCGACCTGGTCGAGGAAAGCGGCCACGCCGGGGTTGTTCGGCGAGGTGCTGAACGCGCTGACGAAGCCCGACCCGCGCGGCCCCTGCGTCGGCGGGAATGCCGGCGAATAGTTGAGCGAGGTCAGTTCGCTGCGCGAATAGAGCGCGTCGGCGCGGAAGCGCAGCGTATCGCTCAGGTCGACGGTGAGTTCGGCGAAGGCCTGGTAGCGGTCCTCGTCCTCGGTGATGTTGTCGAAGGGAACATAGGTGAAATAGCAGCGGCCAAGATCGACCGTTCCGCCCAGTTCGGTACAGCCCGCGTCGGGCCGGATCTGCGTGTTGACCGTGCCGGTCCCCGTATCGAGATAGGAGACTGCGAACAGCCCCGGGGTCGCCAGCGCGGAATAGGCCGAGGGATTGGTTTCGTAACCGACGTTGACGAAGTCGCGCTGCGGCGTGCCGAGTTCGCTGCGGTGCTGCCACCCGGCGCCGAAGACGAAATTGCCCGTGTCGCCCAGCTCGAAACCGGCCAGCGCGCTCAGGCTGTAATTGTCGTCGGAACCGTCGATGAAATTGTAGTCGCCCTGCACTTCGAGACCGGTGAAGGTCGAGCGGGTGATGAAGTTGGCGACGCCCGCGATCGCATCCGAACCGTAGGTCGAACCGGCCCCGTCCTTGAGCAGTTCGATCCGTTCGAGCGCGAACAGCGGCATCAGCTGGGTGTCGACGAAACCCGCGCCGGGGCTGAGGATGGTGCGCTTGCCGTTGAGCAGCACCAGNGTGCGCTGCGGCCCGAGCCCGCGCAGGTTGAGCGAGCCGACGCCCTGGAAACCCTGTGCGTCGGTGGAAAACTGGTTTGTATCGCCCAGCGATGCGCCGACCGAGGGCAGTTCCTTGATGAATTCGAGCGGGCTGTCGACGCCCTGTTCGGCGAGGTCGTCGGCGGTGAAGACATCCACCGGCAGCGCCGCGTCTTCGGGCGTCCCGCGAATATAGGANCCGGTAACGACGATGCGGTTTTCATTTTGCGTCGCGGCTCCGGCGGTCTCGACCTCTGCCTGGGCCAGGGCCGGGGTTGCCGAAAGCGCAGCAGTGGCGAGCGCGCCCAGCGCGCAACTGTGGCGTAAAGTGAATCTGGTCATGTCCCTCTCCATTTGGAGGTACGTCTTTTTTATCGCGTACCTTCCACTCGAAAGAGAATGCGCAGTTTCGCTTTATGTCAAGTCGGCAACAAGTTCCTTTTGTAATCGGTCGCCCTGGGCTCATACCGATAATTCTAAATTACTCTTTAAGTTACGCGGGCATAGCGGCGCGATTGCCACGGCCCGAAATTTTTCCACCGACCGTGCTCGACGCACAAAAAAGGGGCCCGGCATCGCGTGATGCCGGGCCCCCGTTCATGGTCGGTGACGCGATCAGAAGCCTGCGCGTACCGTGATGCCGTAGGTGCGCGGTTCGGCGAGGAAGGCCGAATAGGTCTGCTGCTCGGCAACGAACGGCGTGTTGAAGGCCACCTGGCTGTAGTCGATGTCGAACAGATTGTTCGCCCACAGCTCGACGCCCCAGCGACGGTCGGGACCNGTGATGCCGACGCGGCCGTTGACCAGCGTGAACCCGTCCTGTTCCTTGCCGTACAGCAGGTCCGAACCGGTGTTGAAGTCATCGGTGGTGCGGGCGTTCAGGAAGAACAGGCCCGACAGACCCGAATTGCCGATCGGCGGGGTCCAGCTGAGCGAGGCGGTGGCGGTCACTTCGGGGGCGTTCGACAGATTGTCGCCCGGAAGCAGCCGCAGCGCGGGATCGAGCGGCGATCCGTTGTCCTGGCCCACGAGATTGTCCTCGTAGCTGGTNTCGGCATAGGTGAGACCCATCGTCATGGTGAGGTCGCGGATCGGGCTGACCGATGCCTCGAACTCGACACCCTGCGCGATCACGCCGGGAGCGACGTTTTCGGCAGCGCAGCTTCCGGTGGTTCCGTCGCCATCGCGATCGGCCCCGCCGAGATCGGTGTCACAGCCATTGATGTTCTGCACCAGGAAGACCGTGCCGTTGAAGGTGTTCAGCTGGAAGTTGGAGAACTCCTGGCGGAACGCGGCAACGCTGAAGCCCCAGTCGCGGGCCGAATATTTCACGCCCACTTCGAAGGCATCGACCGTTTCGGCGTCGAACTGCAGCGCGCTGGGGTCCAGAGTGGCAGCGTCGAATTCGACCGGCAGAGCGAGCGCCGAGCGATCGAGGTTGAAGCCGCCGGCCTTGTAGCCCTTCGAGTAGGAGCCGTAGACCATCCAGTCGGGATCGGGCTTCCAGCTGAGGATCGCGGTACCGGTGAACTCGTCTTCCTTGCGCTGGTCCGACAGCGTCACGCCGTCGAGTTCGGCAGTCGAGTTGCCCTGGCACGACAGGCCGATGAGGCCGGCCGCGAGACCACCAAGCGGGGTCGCCAGAAGGCCGTCCAGCAGCGCGCGGCTCTGCGGGCAGAACACGTTGTCATTGCTGAAGGCTGCGTCGAAGTCCTTGGTTTCGTTGGTGTAACGAAGGCCAAGCGTCAGATCGACCGTGTCGGTGACGTGGACGATGTTGTGCGTGAAGACCGCGAAGTTCTCGCTCGTCTGGTTGTACCGGTCGCCATTGCTGCCGATATCGCGCACCTGCGCCAGATTGTTGATACCGGCGATGATCAGCGGCGTTGCCGGTCCGAATGCCGGAGTGCCGGTAAGCGTCCCGTCCAGTGCNGCGACATTGGCACCCAGGCAGTTGTCGGCCGACGGGTTGGCCAGCGCCGGGTTGATCGCCAGCACGATACGGCAGTTGGCGAAAGTGCCGTAATCGTTGCCGAACCGCAGGTTGTCGCGCGTTTCCAGCTTTTCATTGGCGTAATAGGCGCCGATCAGCCAGTCGAGCGTGTCGTTGAATGCCGTGCCGTTGAGGCGGAATTCCTGCGTGAAGGTCTTGAATTCACGCGCGCCGGCATCGGGGCCGGGGGCACGGTACAGCAGGTCGACCTGCGTGTAGTCGGTGTCNGAACCCTGGAAGTTCGAATATTCGCGATAGCCGGTGATCGAGGTCAGCGTCACATCGCCGAANTTCCAGTTCACTTCGCCCGAAATGCCCCAGTCTTCGGTCTCGCCCTGGTAGGANCGGCCGGGAGACACGTAGATATCGCGGTTGAANGTCGACTGCGTCAGCCCGCGCGGATCCTGCCCGAGCCCGAGCAGGATCGGGATGATCGGATTGTCGGTGCTGGTGAGGGCGGGGCCGCCTTCGGGCCGGTTGTACCGGTCGAGCCCGGGCGATACGCGTGCGAGCGGCGCAAATTCGGGCTGGACGAAGGTNGCGGCGCAGCACGCCTCGTCCTTGTTCGAATAATCGCCAACGAGGCGGATGCTGAGATCGCTGGTCGGTTCGAACAGCAGCTGGCCGCGCACGAGATAGCGGTCGCGGTCGTTGATCCGCACATCGTTGACGACATCGTTGTAGAAGCCGTCGCGCTCGAAATAGACGCCGTCGATCCGCGCGGCNACCGTATCGCCNAGCGGCGCGTTGATGCCGGCTTCGACCTTGATCGCGTCGTAATTGCCATANGTGAAGGCGCCGTAGCCCGAGAATTCGAACTCGGGCGGGGCGGTGTAGATGTTGATGAGGCCGGCCGAGGAGTTGCGGCCGCCCAGCGTGCCCTGCGGGCCGCGGAGGATCTCGACCCGGTCGAGCGGTCCGAGTTCGGACAGCGCATTGCCCGAGCGCGAACGATAGACGCCGTCGACGAAGACCGCGACCGAGCTTTCGAGGCCGGGGTTGTCGCCGACCGTACCAATGCCACGAATACGGGCCGAACCATTGGCTTCGTTACCGGTCGAGGAGACCAGCAGCGAAGGCGCNACCTGGTTGAGGTCGCGAATGTCGGCCACGCCCGATTTCTCGAGCATTTCGCCCGACACTGCCGAGACCGCGACCGGAACGTCGGACAGCGCCTGTTCGCGGCCCTGCGCGCGCACGATGATGACATTGCCGCCATCGACTTCGGNATTGTCGATTAGGTCGGTATCATCGACACTTGTGGCTGCATCCTGCGCCTGGGCCATGGCCGGGGTAAGCGCCAGCGCACAGGCGAGGGCACCGAAGGCGCATTGGTGGCGTAAACCGAATTTACTCATTTTTTCTCCTCTCACCGGGCCCGGCACACACCGGGCCCATTTGTTGTTTTTTTGCAGTTCAAACGGGCATGGCGGGCGCTGTCAAGGCGCAGCGGACGAACGACTTCACCGTTCGACCGATTTCCATACCGGCGTTTCAATTATGTCGCAGATTCGATGAAGGTCAGGCGAANTTTCCGCTGTCTTCGGCTCGCGCGCGCAGATAGTCGCTCACCGGCAGTCCGTGCTGCTCCAGCCCGGCGACCACCGTATCCAGCCCGATCGTCTGCGCCCAGAACATCGGTCCGCCGGTGTAGAGCGGCCAGCCATAACCGTTGATCCACACCACGTCGATGTCGCTGGCGCGCTGCGCCATGCCTTCATCGAGGATTTCGGCGCCCTCGTTGACCATCGGATAAAGCAGCCGTTCGCGGATCTCGTCTTTCGAAATCGCGCGCTGCGGCTTGCCTTCCTGTGCCGCGAAATCGGCGATGATCTGCTTGACCTCGTCCGACGGCGTGCGGTTGCGCGCCTCGTCGTAGTCGTAGAATCCCTTGCCGGCCTTCTGCCCGAACCGTCCCGCCGCGCACAGCGCTTCGCGGATGGTGGTCACCTTGCTCGGATCGCGGTGCCAGCCGATGTCGATACCGGCGAGGTCGGCCATCTGGAACGGGCCCATCGGAAAGCCGAAGTCGAGCAGGACGTCATCGACTTCCCAGTAATTGGCGCCTTCCATCAGCAGTTCGTTCGCCTGTTCCTGCCGCTTCGACAGCATGCGGTTGCCGATGAAGCCGGGACACACGCCCGACACCGCCGCGACCTTGCCGATCTTCTTCGACAGCTTCATCACCGTGGCCAGCACATCGTGCCGCGTTTCCTTGCCGCGGACGACTTCGAGCAGCTTCATGATATTGGCCGGCGAGAAGAAGTGGAGCCCCACCACATACCCCGGCCGCTGTGTTGCCGTGGCGATCTCGTCGACATCGAGATAGCTGGTGTTCGAGGCCAGGATCGCACCCTGCTTGACCACCTCGTCAAGCTTCGAGAACACCTCTTTCTTGACCTTCATGTCCTCGAAGACGGCCTCGATCACCAGGTCGCAATCGGCGAGGTCTTCATAGGCCAGCGTCGGGGTCAGCAGGCCCATCGCCTGCTCGACCTGCTCGGGCGACATGCGGCCTTTCTTCGCGGTCGCTTCGTAATTCTTGCGGATGATCCCGGTGCCGCGATCGAGCGCGTCCTGCGCCATCTCGAGGATCGTCACGGGGATGCCGGCCGACAGGAAGTTCATCGCGATGCCGCCGCCCATCGTGCCGGCGCCGATCACGCCGACCTTCTTGATCGGGATGAGCTGCGTGTCCTTGGGCACGTCGTCGATCTTGTTCGCAGCGCGTTCGGCGAAGAAATAATGGCGCATGGCCGCGCTCTGCGTGCCGGTCATGAGCTCGGTGAACAGCTCGCGTTCCTTCTTCACCCCGTCGGCATAGGACATCTGCCCGGCGGCCTTGACCGCCTCGATCGCGGCATTGGGTGCGTCGAAGCCGCGGATCTTGCGCGCCTGCGAGGCGCGGAAACGGTCGAACAGGTCGGGATCGCGCACGCCGTCCTCATTGGCCTTGCCTTCCGACGAACGCGGCACCGGCTGGCCGAGCTTCGATCTGGCGAAAGCGATCGCATCGGCTTCGAGACTGTCTTCGCCCACGAGCGCGTCGAGCAGGCCGATCGCCTTGGCCTTCTTGGCAGGGATCGGATTGCCGCCCACGACCAGCGGCAGCGCGGCTTCGGCGCCGACCAGGCGCGGGAGGCGCTGCGTCCCCGCAGCCCCGGGGATCAGCCCGAGCTTCACTTCTGGCAGCCCCATCTTGGCGCTGGGCACCGCGACGCGGTAGTGGCAGGCCAGCGCGACTTCGCACCCACCGCCCAGCGCGGTACCGTGGATCGCGGCCACGACCGGCTTGTCGCTCGCTTCCATCGCGTCGAGCGTTTCGGGCAGGTTGGGCCCGACCGGCGGCTTGCCGAATTCGGTGATGTCCGCCCCGGCGAAGAAGGTCTGCCCGTCGCAGCGGATGACCACCGCCTCGACGCCATCGTCCGCCAGCGCTTCCTCGATCGCGTCCTTCAGCCCGGCGCGGACGGCCTGGCCCAGCGCGTTGACCGGCGGATTGTCGGAAATGACCACCAGGACATTGTCATGGCGTTCGGTGCGAATGGGGGACGTCATCGGTTTCTCCTCAGGCGTGGGATTGGGTGAGGGCGGAATAGATCAGGGTCTTGAGCTGCCGCCGGATGGGATAGGTCGACGAAGGATAGACCTGCGTCATGAAAACCATGGTGATCCGTTCGACCGGATCGACGAAGAAGGCGGTCGAATAGGCGCCGCCCCAGTAGAATTCGCCCAGGCTCGACGGCATCAGCGTCTTCGCCGGGTCGATCACCATCGCAAAGCCCAGGCCGAACCCGGTGCCGGCATTGTTGGCTTCGGAAAACAGACTGCTCGACATCTCGGTAAGGTCGGCCCCGCCGGGCAGGTGGTTGGTGCGCATCAGCCGCACGGTCTTCGGGCTGAGTATCCGCGNGCCGTCGAGCTCGCCGCCGTTGAGCAGCATCGTGGCGAAGCGGTGGTAATCGGCAATGCTGCCTACCAGTCCGCCGCCGCCACTGTCGAAGGTACCGGCTCGGTTGAGTTTGCTGGTGGCCCCGGCGTCGATCATTTTAGGGGGCTTGCCGGGCCGATAGGCATAGGCATCGACCAACCGGTCCGCCTGGCCTTCGGCGACCCCGAAGCGCGTATCCTTCATCCCCAGCGGGCCGAAGATATGCTGCTCGAAATAGTCGCCCAGGCGCATGCCGCTGATCCGCTCGACCGCGATCCCCAGCACATCGGTCGACACCGAATAATTCCATCCCTGGCCGGGCGCGAATTCGAGCGGCAGCTGCGCCAGCTTCTCGATATAGCCGTCGCTGTCGAGGTGATTGCGCGCGAAGTCGAAATTGTTCTCGCGATAGACCGCGTCGATATTGGTGCGGTTCTGCAGGCCGTAGGTGAGGCCCGACATATGCGTCAGCAAATCGACGAAGCGCATCGGCGGGGCAGGGGTGCCCGGCGCGAAGGGGATCGAACCGCCGCCACCCGCATAAAGCGCGAGGTCAGCAAATTCGGGAAACACCCGCGTGACCGGTTCCTCCAGCGCGACCTTGCACTGTTCGACCAGCTGCATGAAGGCCACCGAAGCGACCGGCTTGGTCATGCTGGCGATGCGGAACAGCGCGTCGTCGCGCAGTTCGCGCCCGNCATCGCCCATTTTGCCGAGACTGGTGTAATGGACCGGCCGGCCATCGCGCGCGACCACCAGCTGCGCATTGGGCAGACGCCCGTTCGCAATATAGGCGTCGCTGAGGAAGGGCGCGATTCGCGCCAGCCTGTCAGCGTCGAATCCCAGCTCTCCGGCATCTGCCAGATCGAACATCCTGATCTCCTCTCCGCACATACCTATGCTTCGGTTTTGCCTGAATAGCGATTTCATCTGTTCTTGCCACCCTCATACCTTTGCTTCGAAGGCGACTTGCGCGACGCGGCCCCGCGGGGTTAGACCGATTGTTTGAGAGAGTTGGAGACTCGCCCACAGAGGCGGGAAGGGGAGAGCCATGAATAATCTCGCGCACGAAATCGGATTCGTGCCACCGGCCGGCTGGCCGGCCATGTCGCGGGCCGAATGCCGCGACCGCCTCACCGCACCGGGCGAACGCTTCGAAATGGAGACGATCGACATTCGCGGCGTGCCCACCCGCGTGTGGAAGCACGCGCCCACCAACATGCGCCAGGTGGCGATGGCCGCACGCACCCACGGGGACCGGCTGTTCGCCATCTACGAGGACGAGCGCGTCACTTATGAAGCGTGGTTCCGCGCAGTCGCGCGAATGGCTGCCGAACTTCGCGAGCGCGGCGTGGCGAAAGGCGACCGCGTGGCGCTGGCGATGCGCAATCTGCCCGAATGGCCGGTCGCGTTTTTCGCCGCGACCACGATCGGCGCGATCTGCGTGCCGCTCAATGCCTGGTGGACGGGCCCCGAGCTCGCTTTCGGCCTCGCTAATTCGGGCGCCAAGCTGCTGGTGTGCGACGCCGAACGCTGGGAGCGTATCGCCCCGCACCGCGGCGAGCTGCCCGATCTTGAACATGCTCTCGTATCGCGCAGCGATGCGCCACTGGAAGGGGCGGAGCAGCTTGAAGACCTCCTCGGAACGCCCAAGGATTATGCAGCGCTTCCTTCCGCCGCGCTGCCCCAGGTGGACATCGATCCCGAAGACGAAGCGACGATCTTCTACACCAGCGGCACCACCGGCCAGCCCAAGGGCGCGCTCGGTACGCATCGCAATCTGTGCACCAACATCATGTCGAGCGCATACAATGGGGCGATCGCCTTCCTGCGCCGCGGCGAGGAACCGCCGGCGCCGGTGCAGAAGGTCGGCCTGACCGTCATTCCGCTGTTTCACGTCACCGCCTGTTCGGCGGGCCTGATGGGCTATGTCGTGGCCGGGCACACCATGGTGTTCATGCACAAATGGGACCCGGTTAAGGCGTTCCAGTTGATCGAGCGGGAGAAGGTCAATCTGACCGGCGGCGTTCCGACAATCGCCTGGCAATTGCTCGAGCATCCCGAACGCGCGAATTACGACCTCTCCAGCCTCGAGGCGGTGGCTTATGGCGGCGCTCCGGCGGCCCCCGAACTGGTCCGCAAGATCCACGAGGAATTCGGCGCGCTGCCGGCCAATGGCTGGGGCATGACCGAGACCATGGCCACGGTGACCGGCCATTCGAGCGAGGATTACCTCAACCGGCCCGACAGCTGCGGCCCGCCCGTCGCGGTGGCCGATCTCAAGATCGTGGGAGATGACGGCGTTACCGAACTGCCGGTGGGCGAAGTGGGCGAGCTGTGGGCGCGCGGTCCGATGGTGGTGAAGGGCTACTGGAACCGGCCCGAGGCGACCGCCGAGACATTCGTCGATGGCTGGGTCCGCACGGGCGATCTGGCGCGGCTGGACGAGGAAGGCTGGTGCTACATCGTCGACCGGGCCAAGGACATGATCATTCGCGGGGGCGAAAACATCTACTCCTCCGAAGTCGAGAACGTGCTCTACGATCACCCCGCGGTGACCGATGCNGCGCTGGTGGCGATCGCGCATCCGACNCTGGGCGAAGAACCCGCGGCGGTCGTGCACCTCGCCCCCGGCATGTCCGCTACCGAGGACGAATTGCGCGAATGGGTCGCCGCGCGNCTGGCCAAATTCAAGGTGCCGGTGCGCATCGCCTTCGTGCAGGACACGCTGCCGCGCAATGCCAACGGCAAGATCCTCAAGAAGGATCTGGGTGCATTCTTCGCATGATCCGGCCAGCGGCGACCCGCAAGTTCGGCGAGAAGCGCGAAGCGATCGTCCATGCCGCGGCGGTGTTGATAAACGAGGTCGGGGTCCAGGCGACCACGCTGGCCGAAGTGGCGCGCGCAATCGGGCTCAACGCCACCAGCGTCACCTATTACTTCCCGCGCAAGGAACAGCTGGTCGTTGCCGTATACGACCAGACGCTGACGNTGATGGAAGACATTGCGCGCGATGCGCTGTCGCAGGCCGATCCCGCCGCGCGGCTGCGCCATTTCATCGCTGCGCATGTCGAGCTGAGGAAGCGTATCCGCGCGGGCGAACGCGGGCTGACGGTGGCGCTGTCGGAAATCCGCACGCTCGATCCCGAAGTGCAGGATCCGCTGATGGCGCATTACCTGCGCGTGGTCGATCTGGTGCGGCGTTTCTTCGGCGAATGGCACGACAACGCCGAACGCGCGCTGTTTTCGGCGCGCGCGCATATCCTGCTCGAAGCGGTGATGTGGTGGCCGGTGTGGTCGATCCGCTATTCGGTGCTCGATTTCGCGCGCATCGAGGAACGGCTGTTCGACGTCCTGGCGCATGGCCTGCCGGCGCAGCGCGGCCGGTTCGAACCCGAACCGCTGACGGGCGGCTGGCGGACGGGGGAAGACGACGATGCGACGCAGAACGAGGCCTTCCTGCGCGCCGCGACCGTGATGATCAACGAGCGCGGCTATCGCGGCGCCTCGGTCAACCGCATCGCAGAAAGTCTGAATGTCACCAAGGGCAGTTTCTACCACCACCACGAGGCCAAGGACGATCTGGTGCTGGCCTGTTTCCAGCAGAGCTACGACCGGCTTTCCACCGTGCAGATCGCGGGCCGCGATATCGGCACCGATTACTGGAAGCGCCTGTCGAGCGTGCTGGCAGAGCTGGTCGACCTGCAGTTCTTCGACCGCACGCCGCTGCTGCGCACCACGGCGCTGCAGGCGCTGGATACCGAACACAAGAGCGGCGTCGTCACGCGGTCGAACCGGCTGGCTCGCCGCTTTGCCGGCATGCTGATCGACGGGATTGCCGATGGTTCGGTGCGTCCGATCGATCCGCTGGTGGCGGGCCAGGTGATCATGTCGACGGTCAACTCAGCCTATGAGGCGCGGCATTGGGCGGCGCGTTTCGAACAACCGGAAAAAGCGATCGAGACCTATCTGTCGGTCATGTCGGAAGGCGTGCTGGCACCGTCACGCTGAGGTGCGCGGTTCGCGCACGCGCCACAGCATCAGCGCGAGGCTGGCCAGCAGCGAAGCGAAGGCGGCAACGATCAGCGGGGCATAGCCCAGTGCCGCGATGCTCAACCCGACGAGGATCGGGCCGACCGAGGACACGCCGCCCTCGACCGTGGTCGTCAGCGCCAGTCGCATGGGAATGTCCTCGTGCTCGCCGAATTCGAGCACCAGTGTGACCGCGGCCATCATCCAGCCCGAAAACCCGAAGCCGAGGAAGACGAAGCTGGCATAGACCAGCCAGCCTTCGCCCAGCACGAGCAGCAGTATGCCCACCAGGCTGCTGATCAGCGCGCCGAGATAGACCGCGCGGAAACCGAAGCGGTCTCCCAGCGAGCCCCAGACGAGGTTCGACATCGTGTCGGCCGCGAGGAAGGCGAAGCTCAGCGTCCCGATCAGCGCGCCGTCGAGGCCCAGCCGGTCGCCGACATAGAGCGTCCAGAAGGGCAGGCCGATGCGCGCGATCGCGGCGAAGCCATGCGCCCACAGGAACGCGCGGAAATCGCGGTGGCGAAGCAGNTCGCCGAACTGGCCGATCCGTTCGCGCAGCGGGATGGCGGGCCGCCGCTGCGGGGCATCGGGTTCGCGGATCCCCAGCCGCAATACGAACAGCCCGACCGAGGTCAGGATGAAAGCCAGCAGGAAGGTGGTGGCATAGCCATTGCCCAGCCATTGCTGCTCGATGAAATAATGGCCCGCCACCCAGGCGAGCACGGCGGCAATGAGGCCGCCGACCATGTTGCGTATGCCCTGGAGCCGGCCGCGCCGGTCGATCGGGATCAGCTTGGCCATCAGCATCTGGAACGCCACCCGCTGCGCCCCGCTGAAGAAACCGAGCAGCAGGAAACTGGCGAGCGTGACCACCAGCAATGCGGTGCCTTCGAGCGTCCAGGCCGCGATCGCCAGCACGAGGACCATCACCCGCATCATCGACCCCACGGTGATCGCATAGGGCAGGATGCGCTGGCGGCTTTCGACCTGCGCCCCCGACAGGATCGGCGACACGGTGCCGCCCAGCTGCAACAGCGCGGTGCCGAGGCCGACTGCGGCGGCGCTGCCGGTCAGCAGGTAGAGGTAGGCGGGGATGATCGTGGGGGCGTAGATCAGGCGAAAGCCCGTCATCCCGAATACGCCATGCGTCAGGTTGGTGGTGTAGTTGCGCCGGAGATTGGCTTCCATGAAGGCGCTGTGGCGCCCCCAGACATCGTCGTCCGGGAGCGCCCCTGCGGTGTCGCCCGAAGAGGCGTTAGCGTCGCTCAATCGCCGGTCTCAATAGCTGGACAACTTGGCGAACCGGTCCTTGAGATAGCTCGTCGATCCCCAGCTCGCCTCAAGCACGCGCGCGCGCTTGAGGTAGAAGCCGATGTCGTATTCATCGGTCATGCCGATGCCGCCATGCAGCTGGATGCCCTGGTTGCTGATCACGTGCAGCACGCGGTTGGCTTCGGCCTTGGCGATCGTGGCCGCGCGGGCCACACCGAAGCCGCCATCGACCGCCTGCAGGCCGGCTTCCACCGCCGAGCGCATCTGCGCGAGATCGGCGAACAGGTCGGCCATGCGGTGCTGGAGCGACTGGAAGGTGGCGAGCACCTGGTTGAACTGCACGCGCTGCTTCAGATAATCGAGCGTGGTGTCGAACACCTGCTGCGCCATGCCGAGCATTTCGGCAGCCGCCAGCACGCGCGCCCGGTCGAGCACGTCGTCAAGCAGCGTATCGCCGCCGCCTTCGAGTTTTTCCGCCGCGGCGCCATCGAACGCCACATCGGCATGGCTGCGCTGGTCGGTCAGCTTGCGCGTGGTCAGCGNNACGCCGTCNCCCTTTTCGACCAGGTAGAGCCCGTCCCTGGCCGCGACCACGAACAGGTCGGCGCCATNCGCTTCGTGGACGAANGCCTTCTTGCCNGACAGCTTGCCGCCCGACACGCTGGCTTCGATNGCGGANGGATCGTGATGCGCGCCTTCATCNACNGCGAGCGTCGCCACGGTTTCGCCGCTGGCGAGTTTGGGCAGCCACTTGGCTTTCTGTTCGTCGCTNCCGCCNAGGATGATCGCGCTNGCGGCGATCGTCGTNGCGACCAGCGGGCTGGCGGTCAGCGTCTTGCCCAGTTCCTCGACCACGAGGCCTGCCGACATGAAGCCGAAATCGGACCCGCCATGCGCTTCGGGGATGATCACCCCGGCCCAGCCCATTTCCGCCATCGTGGCATAGGCTTCGGTATTATAGGCCTGAGGTTCGCCGGCCGCACGGACCTTGCGAAATTCGGCCACCGGGCTTTCATTGGTCGCCCAGTCGCGCGCCATGTCGCGCAGCATTTCCTGTTCTTCGTTGAGAACTGCCATTGTCTGTGCTCCCCTNTCTTACTGGTGNTCGAGCATGCCGAGCACACGCTTGGCGATGNTGTTGTTCTGGATTTCGGTCGAGCCGCCGTANATCGTGGTGGCCTTGCCGAAGAGCCAGCCGCGCACNGCNTCGAGTTCNCCNTNGGTNAANTCGTCGCCTTCCCAGCCGAGCCCCTGCAGGCCGCGGATCTCGATCAGCANNTCGCTGCGTTCCTGGCTCAGNTTNGTGCCGAGCTTCTTGAGCACCGAGCTGATTTCNGACACGCCGCCCTGCGCCTTGCTTTCCTCCACCGCGCGGCGCGCGGTGAGCAGGAAGCTGTTCCAGCGGATTTCGAAGTCGGCGATCTTGTCGCGCAGGACCTTGTCGGCCAGTTCGCCATCGGCATCGGTCTTGCCGTAGCGCTTGGCAATCTCGCCGAGGCTGCGGCCCATCATGCTGGCGAGGCGTCCGCCGCCCGAAATATTGGTCCGCTCGTGCTGGAGCAGGCGCTTGCCGATCGTCCAGCCCTGGCCTTCCTCGCCGACGAGGTTTTCCTTCGGCACCTTGACGTCGCTGAAGAAGGTTTCGCAGAACGGGCTGGTGCCACTGATCATGGTGATCGGGCGCACTTCCACGCCGGGGGCATCCATGTCGATCAGCATGAAGCTGATGCCGCGGTGCTTGTCGCTCCTGTCGGTGCGGACGATGGCGAAGCACTTGTCCGCCCACTGGCCGCCGCTGGTCCAGGTCTTCTGGCCATTGACGATGTAGTGATCGCCCTTGTCTTCGGCGAAGGTCTGCAGATTGGCGAGATCGGACCCGGCATTGGGTTCGCTATAGCCCTGGCACCAGCGGATCTCGCCGCGGCAGATCGGCGGGATATGCTCCTGCTTCTGTTTCTCGCTGCCATACTCCAGCAGCGTCGGACCGAACATCATCACGCCCATGCCGCCGATCGGGTTGTAGGCCCCGACCTTGGCGAATTCCTGNTCGACGATCTTNGCCTGCGCCTTGGTCAGGCCGCCCCCGCCATATTCCTTCGGCCATGTCGGGGTGCCCCATCCGCGCCCGCCCACGGCTTCGCGCCATCTGGTCTGCGCAGGCGTTTCGTCGGTCGGGCCGTCGACCCCGGCCAGCGCATTGGCCTTGCCTTTCAGTTCGGCAGGGAAATTGGCCGCGAGGAATTGCTGCACTTCGGTGCGGAATGCCTCCTCATCGGCATGAATGTCCGGTTCTAGCTGGGTTGCCATGGGTCTCTCCTCCTTCTCCGTCGCAGTGCATATCGCAAAGTTTACGCTTACGGAAATACGCTAGGGCATGCTTGACGAACGCTCCGCTTTGCGTCTCAAGCGCGCGGATGACCGATATTCAGCCTACCCGAATCCGCATGCGCAGCTGGCTGTTCGCTCCCGGCGACAGCGTGAAAAAGATGGCCAAGGCCGCCGAAGGCGACGCCGATATCGTGATCTTCGATCTCGAGGATGCCGTGGTCGAAAGCGGCAAGGAAGGTGCACGCGCGAGCATCGCCGAATTCCTGTCCAACAAGAGCGAGGACGAACGCGCGCGTCTGTGGGTGCGGATCAACCCGCTCGACGGGCCGTGGGCCGCCGACGATCTGGCCGCCGTCATACCCGCCCGGCCGGGCGGGATCATGTTGCCCAAGTCGCGTGGCCGCCACGATGTCGAAGAACTCGACCGGCTCATCACTCCGCTCGAAGACGAGAACGGGATCGCGACCGGATCGACCCCGGTGATTGCACTGGTGACCGAAACCGCCGCAGCCATGTTCACCACCGGCGACTACGGCGGTGCGCCGCGCCTGGCGGCAATGACCTGGGGCGCGGAAGACCTGGCCGATTCGCTCGGCGCGCAGAGCAACAAGGATTTCGAAGGCGATTTCGCCTTTACCTACAAGCTGGCACGCAGCCTGTGCCTGCTGGGCGCCGCGGCGGCCGAAGTCGTGCCGGTAGAAACGATCGACACCAATTTCCGCGATCTCCAGGCGCTGCGAAAGCGCGCGATCGAGGTGCGCCGTCAAGGCTATCGCGGCATGCTGGCGATCCACCCGGCGCAGGTGCCGGTGATCAACGAAGCCTTCACTCCCTCCGATGAGGAAGTGGCCGAAGCGCGCGAGATCGTCGATCTGTTCGAAGCCAATCCCGGTGCCGGCACGATCGGCTGGAAGGGCGGCATGCTCGACCGCCCGCATCTGTCCCGCGCCCGGCAATTGCTGGCACAGGTAGAAGACTGATCAGCCNAGCCGGGCGACCTCTTCCAGCACCCGGTCGGCCCATTCGGTCCGGCAGATAAGCAGGTCGGGCATGTAGGTATCGCGCTGGTTATAGGTGAGCGGAGAGCCGTCGATCCGGCTGGCATGCAGGCCATGCGCAAGCGCCACCGCTGCGGGGGCGGCGCTGTCCCATTCGTACTGGCCGCCGGTGTGCAGGTAGATTTCCGCTTCGCCGCGGACAACGGCCATCGCCTTGGCCCCGGCGCTGCCCATGCCGACCAACTCGGCGCCGATCGTTTCCGCCACGCTGACCGCCTCGGCTGCCGGCCGCGTCCGGCTGACCACCATGCGAGGCGTTCCGGCTGCGTCGGGTACCGCGGCAGGCGTGTCGGTGCGCAGAACCAGGCCAAGACCGGGCAGGGCGACGGCCCCGATTTCGGGCCTGCCATCGATGCATAGGGCGACATGCACGGCCCAGTCGGCGCGTTCCTCGCCATATTCGCGCGTGCCATCCACCGGATCGACGATCCACACGCGGCTCTTCGCCAGCCGTTCGTCGGTGTCCTTGCTTTCCTCGCTGAGCAGGCCGTCTTCCGGCCGCTGTTCGCGTAGCGCATGGACGAGGAACTGGTTGGCGGTCTCGTCGCCCGCCTTGCCCAGGCTCTTGCTTTGGAAGACCCCGCTACCGCGCACTTCGAGCAGGATCTTCCCGGCAACCTCGGCCAGGTGGGCGGCGAGTTCGGCATCGGTCATCACGGCAAGGTATTCCTGGCTGGTAAGGGTGGCCGACGCGCATGGCAGAGACCGCCCGCGCTGCGAACCCCCTAAGGCAGGCCAGATGCAATTTTGTCCGCCGCGCGCTGCAGCTTTCTTGCAGCTACGGGCTTTGCGCGTCTCCATGGTTGCCCAAATGCCGGGGCGCGACTAGCTGGGAAGCCGATGTTCGATCCCCAGGCTTTCCGCGATGCGCTCGGCAGCTTCGTCACCGGCGTGACCATTGTGACCGCGCGCGACGAAGCAGGGCGGCCGTATGGGCTGACAGCGAACAGCTTCAATTCGGTCAGCCTTGATCCGCCGATGGTGCTGTGGAGCCTGTCGCTGCGCTCGGGCAGCCTCCCGGTCTTTCGCGATGCCGACAATTGGGCGGTGCACGTCCTNGCGGCGGATCAGCAGGCGATGTCCGACCGGTTCGCCCGCCCGGGCGATGGCAAGTTCGCCGGGGTCGAGGATGTCGATGGGCCGGAGGGCGCCCCGCTGCTGGCGGGTTATGCCGCTCGGTTCGGTTGCCGCGCGCGCTTCGAATATGAAGGCGGCGACCATGCGATCTTCCTCGGCGAAGTCGTCGACTTCGATCGACGCGAAGCTGACCCGCTGATCTATCACGGCGGGCGCTACGGCCGCGTGATGCGGGCTCCGACCGGCGAAGACCTCGAACGCGAAGGGCTGGCCGAACGCGCGGGCACCGGACTTTCCCTTACGGCGAGCGGGGCCGACCTGCTGGCCGCTCTCGAAGCTGTGGCGAAGCGCTAGACTCAGCGCGTTTGCGCCGATACCCGTTGCGAAAAGCAACCAAGGGAAGAGGCACAGCACATGAAAACCCGCATCACCGAAATGTTCGGCATCGAGCACCCCATCATCCAGGGCGGCATGCATTATGTCGGTTTCGCGGAAATGGCGGCCGCGGTTTCGAATGCGGGCGGGCTGGGCATCATCACCGGATTGACGCAGGGTACGCCCGAGAAGCTGGCGAACGAGATCGCGCGCTGCAAGGATATGACCGACAAGCCCTTCGGCGTGAACCTGACCTTCCTGCCGACGGTCAATGCGCCCGATTATCCCGGTCTGGTCAAGGCGATCATCGACGGCGGCGTCAAGGCGGTCGAGACCGCGGGCAACAATCCCGCGCAGGTGCTGCCCTATTTCAAGGACGCCGGGGTCAAGGTGATCCACAAGTGCACCAGCGTGCGGCACAGCCTGAAGGCGCAGTCGATCGGCTGCGATGCGGTCAGCGTCGACGGCTTCGAATGCGGCGGGCATCCGGGCGAAGACGATATTCCCAACATGATCCTGCTGCCGCGCGCAGCAGATGAACTCGACATTCCNTTNGTCGCCAGCGGNGGNATGGCCGACGCACGCAGNCTCGTTGCCAGCCTGGCGATGGGCGCGGAAGGCATGAANATGGGCACGCGTTTCATCGCCACCCAGGAAGCGCCGGTGCACGAGAACGTGAAAAAGGCGATCGTCGCGGCGAGCGANCTCGACACGCGGCTGGTCATGCGCCCGCTGCGCAACACCGAGCGCGTCATGACCAATGATGCCGTCGAACGCCTGCTGGAAAAGGAACGCAAGCTGGGCGACGACCTCAAGTTCGAGGACATCATCGAGGAAGTCGCGGGCGTCTATCCGCGGATCATGACCGAAGGCGACATGGATGCCGGCGCGTGGTCGTGCGGCATGGTGGCAGGTCTGATCAACGACATCCCGACCTGCAAGGAANTGATCGATTCCATCATGACCGAAGCGGAAGAAATCATCCGTGGCCGCCTTGCCGGTTTCCTGAACTAGGGGACTGACGCCGCCTTGCCCTACGGCTGATACGTCTTTTTCAGTATAAGGATACAACCTGGATGAATTCGATTGTTTCGGCCGACCGGCCCGCATGGGCGGCGCTGGTTCTGCCGATTGCCTTACTGGCGGCAAGCATGCTGTTGTTCGTCGCCGTCGGGGCGGCGGACTATCCCAGTAAGATTGCCAAGGAAATGGGCCACAGTACCGCGCAGGTGGCGATCGCTGCCGGGCTGGTAGTGCTGCTGCATCGGACAGGACTTGCCCGTCAGACGGGGCTCACGCGGCCCGTGCGTGAGTGGCCGAGGGGGTGGCCGCTTGCAGTGATCCCCATGGCGCTTATCGGATTGATCAATGTGCTGTCGGTCGACTTGCAATCGCTCACATTCGACCTGCCGAGGACCGCAGGCTGGCTCTACAACAGCATCTCGACCGGGCTGTTTGAGGAAATCCTGCTGCGAGGGTTCTGTTTCTATTACCTATATCGCGCTTGGCAGGCGCAGCCCAATGCGCTGGTCAAAGCGGGGCTCGCGCAAGCCCTGATCTTCGGCATAGCGCATGCCTACAACATCTCCCAGGCACCGCTTGGCGATGTGGTACCGCAGGTCATCTATGCCACCCTGCTGGGCATCGGCTTCGCCGGGATTGCAGCCTATACGCGCAGCCTGTGGCCGGTGATCGGCATCCACGCCTTTATCAACGCGATGGGCGATCTCGATGTGTTTTTCGGCGTTGAAGCACCCGCGGAGGCGGGCAGCGCGTCGGGCTATCTNGCCGCGATCGCGGTCATTTTCGTCGTCTCGACAATCCCCGGCCTGGTCATGCTGCGCCGCAGCCAGGCGCAGATCGATAAGGCGTCGCACAATGTTTGAGTTACTGGCGCGTCAGAGTCTGCCGTTGTCGGCCACGGCCCGCCACTCGCACCAGAATTGAGGAGCTCTTCCATGCTCGATACCAGCTATCGNACCGCCTATAACGACGATCACGAGGCCTTTCGCGACACCGTGCGCAAGGTCTTCGCCGAACATATGACGCCCTATCTCGACCAGCACGAGGAAGAGGGCATCGTCCCGCGNNNNGCGTGGAAGGCGCTGGGCGANGCGGGCATGCTGTGCCCCACGGTNAAGGAAGAGAACGGCGGGCTCGGCCTCGATTTCGGCTTCAATTGCGTGTTGTGCGAGGAGCTGTCCTATCTNGGCAGNTCNGCCGGNTTCACGCTGCAGAACGATATCACNGCGAATTACATCGANCGNCTNGGCACCGAGGAACAGCGNGCNAAATACCTNCCCGGCATGGTTTCGGGCGATGTGATTTCGGCGATCGCNATGACCGAACCNGGCGCGGGCAGCGATCTGCAGGGCATCCGCACCACCGCGATCAAGGACGGCAANCACCTCGTGGTGAACGGGTCCAAGACCTACATCACCAATGGCCAGAACGCCGATGTCGTCATCGTGGTGGCCAAGACCGATCCCGCGCAGGGCGCCAAGGGCACCTCGCTGGTGCTGGTCGATGCCGGCACCGAAGGGTTCGAGCGCGGGCGCAATCTCGACAAGATCGGCCAGCATTCGGCCGATACGTCCGAACTGTTCTTCAACGACGTCCGCGTGCCGATGACCAATATCCTCGGCGGCGAGGGGCGCGGCTTCATCCATCTGATGGAAGAACTGCCGCAGGAACGGCTCGGCATCGCGGTGGGCGCGCAGGCCGCAGCGCAGCGCGCTTTCGACGAGGCGGTCAAATTCACAAAGGACCGCAAAGCCTTCGGCAAGACGGTGTTCGAGTTCCAGAACACCAAATTCGTCCTCGCCGATCTCAAGGCGAAGATCCAGGTCGGCTGGGCGCATCTCGACTGGGCGATCAGGAAGCACCTTGCGGGCGAGCTCACCACCGACGAGGCAAGCGCGGCCAAGCTGTGGCACACCGATTTGCAGTGGGAAGCTTGCGACATGGCGCTGCAACTGCATGGCGGTGCGGGTTACATGAACGAATATGCGATTGCCCGGTTGTGGCGCGATGCGCGTGTCACGCGCATCTTCGGCGGCACCAACGAGATCATGAAGGAAGTGATCAGCCGTTCGATCTGAGGAGCAATACCGCATGACCGATCCGCTCGACTTTTCCGGCAAGACCGTCCTCGTCATTGGCGGATCGAGCGGGATCGGCAACGGCATTGCGCATGGCTTCCGCCAGCACGGGGCGCTGGTCCATGTCAGCGGAACCCGTGCCGCGGCATCCGATTATGCGGCCTCCGAAGGCAGCGATCTGGCGGGGCTGACCTTCCACCGGCTCGACGTGTCGGACGCCTCCGCCACTGCCAGCTTTGAACTGCCCGAGCGGCTCGATGTCGTCGTGCTGTGCCAGGGCACTGTCCGCTATCGCCGCGAGGAATTCGAGCGCGAGGGCTGGGACGCGGTGATGGAGGTCAATCTCAACTCGCTGATGGATTGCGCGCGGATCGTCCGCCCCCGTCTGGCCGAGCAGGGCGGATCGCTGATCGTGGTCAGTTCGGTGGGCGCCTATCACGCCATGCTGGGCAACCCCGCCTATGCGGCGAGCAAGGCGGGCGCTGTCAGCCTGGTGGGCAGCCTCGCGCAGGCCTGGGCGGGAGAGGGCATTCGCGTCAACGGCATCGCGCCGGGCCTTGTCCCGACCAAGCTGACCAAGGTCACGACCGAGAACGAGCAGCGCGCGGCAGGCGCGGTGGCGCGCATACCGGCAGGCCGGATGGGCACCCCGCAGGACATGGCCGGGGCGGCGTTGTTCCTTGCCTCGCCGCTGGCCGATTATATCGTCGGCCAGACCATACGCGTCGATGGCGGAATGACGCTCGCCTGAAACCGGCCTGCTCCTGAAAGGGGATACGATCATGGATTACGTCAATCTCGGGCCTTCGGGCCTCAAGGTTTCGCGGCTGTGCCTCGGCTGCATGAGCTATGGCGACACCAGCAAGGGCTGGCATGGCGACTGGGTGCTTTCGGAGAACGAAAGCCGTCCCTTCATCCGCGAGGCGGTGGAGGCGGGTATCAACTTCTTCGATACGGCGAACATGTATTCGCGCGGCGCATCGGAAGAGGTGATCGGGCGCCTGCTGCCCGAATTTGCGCGGCGCGACGAGATCGTGGTCGCGACCAAGGCTTTCCTGCCGTGGCAGCAGGCCCCCAATGCGGGCGGTCTGTCGCGCAAGGCGCTGATGCAGGCGGTGGACGACAGCCTGACGCGGCTGGGGATGGACTATGTCGATCTCTACCAGATCCACCGCTGGGACGATGCCACGCCGATCGAGGAAACGATGGAGGCGCTGCACGACATCGTGAAGGCGGGCAAGGCGCGCTATATCGGCGCCTCGTCGATGTTCGCCTGGCAGTTCGCCAAGGCGCAGGAGGTGGCCCGCGCGAATGGCTGGACGCGGTTCATCTCGATGCAGAACCACGTCAATCTGCTCTACCGCGAGGAAGAGCGCGAAATGCTGCCGCTCTGCGCCGATCAGGGCGTGGGGGTCATTCCCTGGAGCCCGCTGGCGCGCGGCAAGCTCGCCCGCGCATGGGATGAAACCACCGTGCGCAGCGAGACCGACGGCTTCGGCAAGATGCTTTACCGCCAGCAGGAAGACGCCGATCGCGCGATCGTAGAAACCGTCGACGCGATTGCCGCGGAACGGGATGTATCGCGCGCGAGCGTGGCGCTCGCCTGGCATTTTGCCAAAGGCGTGACCGCACCGATCATCGGCGCGACCAAGGACGGCCATATCGCCGCCGCCTGCGCGGCGATGGATCTGGCACTGACCGAGGACGAAGTCCGCCGGCTGGAAGAGCCCTACCTGCCGAAGAACCCGGTCGGCGTGGCATCCACCGTGCCCCGCGACTGGTCGCTCACGATCACCAGCCCGTAACACTGGGGCGCATTTCGCGCCGCAGTGTTACAAACGCGCAGGCGAGGTCACATACGAGTCATATGACTGCGGCATCGCTGCCACCTCACTGGTGGGGTGACGGCTGCGTGCGTACGATCAACATATTCCTGACCGACCCGATGGCAGGCGATTTGCCAGACTTCGAAAACGGCGATCTGTGCTACGCCTTCGCGCGGCTCTATCCCGATGGACCGCGGCGGCTGGTCGAAGGACCGGTCTGCGCTTTCGTCGACTGGGTGATGGACGATCTCTCGGGGCTCGAGATGTGTCGGCGGCTGCGTTCCGACCCGCGAATGCAGGATGCCCACATCACCATCGTGCTCGAGGAAGACGATGCGCAGGACAAGCGCCGCGCGCTCCGCGCCGGGGCCGACGACTACATCACCGGCCCGATCGATCGCACGATGGTGCTGGACCGCGTGATGGCGCTGCAGATGGGCGGCGCGCAGCCACGCGTCAACGAACGGCTGGAACTGGGCGCGCTGCTGGTCGATCTCGCGGCCTTGCAGGCGCGGTGGAACGGCCGGGCGCTGGATCTGCGGCCCAACGAATTCCGGCTGCTGCATTTTCTGGCGCAGAACCCCGACCGTGTGCTGTCGCGCGGCGATCTGATCGCGGCGCTGGGCAAGCAGGAGCCGCCGATCGACGAGCGCACCGTGGATGTCTGGGTCGGCCGGTTGCGCCGCGCGCTGCGCAAGGTCGGGGCGGGCGAGCGCGTGCGGACGGTGCGCTCGCTGGGATATGTGTACGACAGCTACGATTGAGCGCCGGGCGATAGCAGTCTGTCTGTGTACGACCCGATTGCGGACGCTTGCTAGATGCGATTACGCCAGAAGAGCCATCGCTGCAATTGCAGTGAGCACGCCCACAAAAGCACGAGGGCGAAAGCGATGAAAATTACATACATCGCGACACCTGCAGCGAAGTGCCAAGTGGGCTCGGACCTCAAGGCATATAAATCAAACCAACTCGATATTACGAGCGGCTCTCCATGAAGCCCGTCAATTATGCGGCGAGACCAGCCCACAATCTGAAAGAGAAAAAGTGGAGTTGCTGCCACGGCCCAGAATAGCTCATTGCGACTAGGACGCCCCTCAGCTTCAAGCTCTGATCGAGAATGCCACAACATGGCAAGGCGTTAGCATCACTTCGCATGCCGAGCAAAGCATCGACGGCCGCTAACCACCCAACTTCAGCCGTGCATCGACGAAAAAGGGCCACCCGAAGGCGGCCCTTTCCGAGGGGTATGGTGGCGTGATCAGAACTCGGCAGATACCGACAGGCTGAAGCTGCGGCCGACGTCGTAGCTGTTGTTCTCGATCCGCGTGGTGCCGGTGGTCTGGTATTCGAAGTGGTCGCGGCCCGTCAGGTTGCGCGCTTCGAACTTCACTTCCAAGTCCGTCCCGGCCAGTTCGAAACCCTGCCGTGCGACGAAATCGATCGTCAGGCCGGGGTTTTCGAGGATGTCCGGGCGTGACAGCGTGCTGCGGCTGATCACGCGCTTGCTGCCGTAATTGAACAGGAAGGTCATCTGGCTGACGCGGTCGAGGTCTTCGAGCCCCAGCTGGATGTTGGCGATATGGTCCGACTGACCGGTAAGAGCGGTACCGTCCTCGAAGAAGTTGGACGCCGACTGCAGGCCGCCCAGTTCGGGGACATTGACCTGGTCGCCCGCCTGCACGCTGATGTCGGACTGGGTGTAAGTGTAGTTGGCGATCGCGACGAAGCGCTTGCTGTCCCACCAGTCGCCCAGCGTGTAGAGGTCCTTGTTCCACTGGACTTCGACTTCCGCACCGTAGAGTTCGGCCTGCGGCGCATTGGCGAAGCGGCTAACCACGGTGTTGTCGTTGAAGCTCGAAAACACCTCGATCGGGTTCTCGATGTCCTTGTAGAACCCGGCGAGGCTGAACTTGCTGCCCGAGCCCCAGTAATATTCGACGCGGGCTTCGAAATTGGTCAGCTCGCTATCGACCAGCCCGGGGTTGCCGGTGAACTGGCGGTTGCTTTCCGGATCGTAATAGGTCTGCAGGATCAGCTCGCGGAACTGGGGGCGCGCGATGGTCTTGGACGCGTTGAAACGCGCCTGCAGGCTGTCGGCGATTTCCCAAGTCAGCGTGGCTGCGGGCAGCCAGTAATCGTTGTTCAGCAGCGTGGCATTGGCCGATCCGCTGGGCAGGCCGTCGAGCCCGAGCGGCACGACTTGCTGCGTCGCGTCTTCGTAGCGCACACCCGCATCGAGCGAGACCCCGGCAAGCGGTTCGATCCGCGCCTGCGCATAGCCAGCCTTGATCTCGAGCCCGGCGGAAAACGCCGGATCGGCTGCGGTGGTATCGATAATGGTGTAGGAGAACGGCCCGATCCCGCCAGCAGTCTGCGCTTCCGTATCGTAACCCAGCGCGATCAGCGCATCGCCCAGCAGATTGTCGGGGCGCAGCGCGCCGAACGCCAGCGGGTAATCGCCCGTCGTGCGAATGTCGAATTCGCGGCGCCGCGACAGGCGTTCGGTGTCGGTATAGGCGCCGCCCACCGTCACGCCGAGCCAGTTGGTCAGCTGGTAACTGACATCGAGACCGCCGTAATAGAGGTCTTCGGTCAGGTCGGAGAACGCCACCGTGGTGCGACCACGCTGCCCTCCGTTCTGCAGGTTGAGATAGATATCGTCGAACCCGCCCGAGGGATTGAGGTCGCGCGAATAGACGAATTCCCATTCGTTCGGCGCTTCGCGCTGCGTCTGGGCATAACCGCCGCGCAGGTCGATCGACAGGTCGCCGAATTCGAGTTCGCCGACAAACTGCGTGTCGAGCAGCTGGCGTTCGTACCAGCCGGTGTTCTGGAACAGATCGTCATCGTCGTCGGTGAGGTCGGAAATCTGCGCCAGCGACGCGCGCTTGAGCGAATCGCGGATGTAGAGGTTCGTCAGGCGGAAGCGGTGCTCGCCCACTTCGAGCCCGAAACCCAGCATGGCATTGGCGAGGATCCGCTGGTCGGTCTGGAACTGGTTGCCCGTCTGGTCGAGGTCGAGATCGCCGTTCAGCGCGGCCTGCCGCGTGATGAAGCGATTGCGGTACTTGTTGCTGAGCGAGGCAGTGGCGATCACGCCGAACCGGCCATCGGAGAAGACATCGACGCTGGTGCCCGCGGTGATGCCGCCCGACCAGTTGACGGGCAGTTCGTCGGTGCTCTGCAGGAGGATCAGATTGGGATCGCCCAGTTCGGTCAGGATGGCCTGCTGGTCCACGCCGGGGTCGTTGAGCGTCTGCCCGCTGTCGAGGAAGGATTGCAGGTTGGGTCCGGGGTCGCGGCGCCCATCGTCGAAGCCGAACCAGTCGTAATCGGAGCCGTAATAGGTGTAGCCCGTGCCGAAGGTGGTTTCAGTATCGCCCGAAATGCCCGCGCTGACCTTGACGAAGCTCTCATCGGGCACCGCGCGGGTCGTCAGATTGATGACGCCGCCGCCGAATTCGCCGGGGAAGTTGGCCGAATAGGTCTTCTGCACCAGGCTCGATGCGATGACGCTGGTCGGGAAGATGTCGAGCGGGACCACGCGGCTGAGCGGCTGCGGCGAGGGCAGCGGCAGGCCGTTGAGCAGCGCGAGCGAGTAGCGATCGCCCAGGCCGCGGACATAGACGAGGCCGTTGCCCACGGTCGACAGGCCGGTGACGCGGGTCAGCGCGCCGGCGATGTCGCCTTCGCCCGTCCGCGCAATGCTGGCGCTGTCGAGCACCGAGACGACCTGCGACGAGGCCCGAGTGACGTCCTGCCGGCGGCGACCGGTGACGACGATTGCGCCCCCGGGGACCGAAATATCGGTTTCCTCGAACGCTTCCTCCTGCGGCGTGTCGTCGATGCCCTCGGCCTGCTGCGCCATAATGGCGTCGGTGGCGGGATCTTCATCGGCGGGTACGCCTTCGGCGCCGGTGCTCGCTGCCTGGGCGAATGCGGCCCCGGCAGGGAAGGTGAGCGCGGTGGAGAGCAGGAGCAGCGCGGAAAGCTGCTTGCCGGTCGACATGGTTCGAGACCCCCTCATATTCAGGTCTTAAAAACTGTGCTGGAGCCCTGCGGAGGCGCCGATGCGAAATGCGAAACCGGCNGCGGGACGCNCGGAATGCGCGCCCCGCAGCCGTCGATGCGGATCAGTAGACCGGGAGGCTGCTGCAGTCGGAGACCGCGGCATCGAAGGTCACCGTTGCCGAATTGCAGGTCCAGCCCTGGATCCAGGTGTCGTTGCCCGGATAGACCGCGCCGATGTTGGTGGGGCTCTGGAAGAACGACGAGATCGCGGTCGGATCGAACACGGCGACACCGTTCTCGTTGGTTCCGTTTACGAAGCCCATCGACAGCGTATTGGTGAAATTGGCATCGTTGTTCGAACCGGCGTTGAAGCGCGTTTCGATCTGCGCCGCGGTCACCCCGCCCGAACTGTCGCGGAAGTCCACCGAGCAATCGAGCACGAAGGAATTGAACACCACCGGGCCGGCTTCGTCGATCGCACCATTGGCAGCGCGGTTCAGCGTTTCGGGATTGTCGATGCGCAGGCACGGCGTGGAGCCTTCATTGTCGACCAGGACCGAATTGACGATCGTGTAGTCGGCGAAACCGCGGATACGGATCGCCTGGTCGCCGGTGCCGCTGTTGGCGATGAAGGTGGCGTTCGAGATGCGCGTGTTCTGGCGCGGGGTGTCTTCTTCGAGACCGTTCGACGAGTCGGCTTCGATGATCGTATCGCCGACGCCGGGGCGCTGGATGGCGATCACGTTCTGCATGTCGACCTTGACGCCGGTGTCGGTGTCGAGGCTGTCGTCTTCGGCGCCGACCACGATCAGGTTGCGCAGGTTGAACTGGCCGCCGAAGAATTCGACGCCGTCATCCGAGCTGTTGTAGCTCATGATGTTGCTGAGCTGCGTGCCCGAACCGGTGCCNCCGGTGGTGAGCGCCTGCAGTTCGCTGTCGCCCGACAGGACGAAGCCCGAGTAGCGGATCTGGACGTAGCTCATGCTGCCCGAGCTGTCGGTCGGGGTCGCGCCGCCGAACAGGGCCGGCTGCGCNGCGCCTTCGACCTGGCGTTCGCAGGCGGTGGTGCCCGGGGTTGCGCCCGGGGCGATGCAATCGGTTACCGGAGCGCGGCCCGACAGGACGACGCCGCCCCACTGGCCCGAGGAATTGGCCGTGTTCAGCCCCTGCACATTGTCGCGGCTGGTAAAGATGATCGGACGCGCGGCAGTCCCGTTCGCATTGATCGTGTTGCCGCGGTTGACGTTCAGCCAGCCCGAACCCGACGAGAACAGGATCACGCCNGGTTCGATCGTCAGTTCGACGTCGGTGTCCGCGCCGGTATCGGCAGCCCCGCCGTCGGTGCCGACATCGACGCGGCCGTCGATGCGGTAGAGCAGGCCTTCNATGTAGGGCAGGGTCGAAGAAGCGGTGAAGCGCGCGGGCAGNGTGCAGACGCGGTATTCGCCGGTGGGGCCGGTGATGGTGTTGCCATCGGTCAGGCCGACCGGGTCGGAAATGGTCGGGCAGCCCGCGGCCGGGGCCACCAGCGTCGACGTCGGGGTCGGCGTGGGGGTCGGCGTCGGGGCCGGGGTCGGGTTGTTGATGATCACGTCACCGCCGGTACCCGGCGAGACGATTTCGTCGGCGCCGCAGCTGGCAAGAGCCAGTGCAGAGCAGCCAAGGACGAGCGAACGATGGAAATTGGTCACGGGTAACGGTCCCCTCAAAAACCGGATGAATCGGATGCGAAATCTCGGATCGCGAATCCCCCGCTAGGGATCGTTCGTGACAGTTTTTGTCGAAAGATGACCGTTGTGTTGCAGACCCTCGGATCATTCCGTGCGGCCTCGCCGAAATGGCGGAAAACCGTTTCCGTGGGGTCGGATTACGGTTTTNTGACAAAGTTNCAGATTTGTTGNAGTCGGCAGGGCCGGGGTTCAAACATGCACTCACAACATAAAAGGAGAGCTGTCATGGCGATCATTACCAGCGTTGCCCTCGTCCTTCTCGCGCAGGGCCCTGTTGCCACCGCGCAGGCCCCGGACACCGCGTTCGACGTCGGCTATGAAGAACTGGTGGCCAACGACAATGCCGCAGCGCGGCAGGCCATCGAGAATTGCGACGAACTGGCCGCGAACGATCCGGCACGCCTGATCAACCACGGTATCGCGCTCGCGCGGATGGGCAATTACGATGCGGCCCGCACCGAATTCGCTACCGCTGCGAACATGCGCAGCAGCGTCGAGCTCGAGACCGCCACTGGCGAATGGGTCGATTCCCGCCGGCTTGCCCGCAAGGCGCTGGCCATGCTCGAGCAGGGCGAATTCGCACGCTATTACGCGCTATCGCTCCGCTGATCTTCGCAACGGCCGAGCCGCAGGGCCCGCCTTCCACAGGGAGGCGGGCTTTTTCATGCGGTCACCGGATCCAGCCCTCACTCATTCGCCGCTTCGTCACGTTCTTGTCATGAAACGTGCCCAGACGCGGTGGGACGGAGGGTGCAATGATTCTCGCACGCTGGGCCTTGGCAATCGGATTGTCCTGCGCCGCGCTTCCCGCCCTTGATGCAAGGGCGGATGTCTTGGAGATTGATGCGGACGGTGCGCGCTGGGTAACCGGCGCAGGCCGCGCGCAACCGGCTGCGCCCGATGAATCGATGACCTTTGGCACGGCCGAAGTCCCGGGCGATATCGTCGTGCCCGACATCGCCGTGGCGGACCCGGTCCGCCACGCGAGGCTGGTGCCCCCGGACTACCAGGCCAAGGTCGCCGAACTCGCCGGACGCTTCGATCTCAGCCCGACGTTGATCGAGGCGCTGGTGTGGCAGGAAAGCCGCTGGCGCGCGAATGCAGTATCGCCGGTGGGCGCGCGCGGACTGGCACAGCTCATGCCCGGCACGGCGCGCGATCTGGGCGTCGACCCCGACGATCCCTTCGCCAATCTCGAAGGCGGCGCGCGTTACCTGCGCGAACAGCTCGACCGGTTCGACGGCGATCTCGAGAAGGCGCTTGCCGCTTACAATGCCGGGCCCGGGCGGGTGATCCGCGCCGGCGGTGTCCCGCGCATCCGCGAAACGCAGCTTTACGTGGCGGCCATCATGGGCCGCCTTTCCGATCATTCACGGGAGTAATCAATTGAGTCGCAAGTTCACCCTTCCGGCAGTTCTGGCCGCCTTCCTGACCCCCAGCGCTGCTTTCGCGCAGGCTGCCGATCCCGCGGGTTCGGGGCCGATCGTCGCCGCGCTCGGCTGGCTTCAGGGCACGCTGCTTGGCAATGTCGCAACGGCGGTGGCAGTTATGGCGGTTGCCGCAGTCGGCTTCATGATGCTGACCGGCCGCCTCAACTGGCGTTTCGGGGCGACCGTGATCATCGGCGTGTTCATCCTGTTCGGCGCGGCATCCATCGTGGCCGGCATCCAGGGCGTGGCCGCGTGAGATGACCACGCTCGTGCGCCATCCCGTGCATCGTGCACTCACGCGGCCGCAGATGTTCGCGGGAGTGACATATAACTATTTCATCATCAACGGGATGGTGACGACCGAGGCCTTCCTGATCACCGGCAGCTGGCTGGCACTGCTGGTCTTCGCTGTCATGCACGGGATCGGATATTTCGCCTGCCTGCGCGAGCCGCGCATCTTCGACCTGTGGATCACCAAGGTATCGAAATGCCCGCGGGTGAAGAATTACCAGCGCTGGGGGTGCAATTCCTATGCCGCATAAGACCAAATGGATGGGCGCTGCCGCCTGGAGCGCGAAGGAAGCGCGGGCCGGCGACCGGCTGCCCTATCTCCGGCTGATCGACGAAAGCACGCTGCTGCTGCGCGACGGTTCTGTCATGACCGCGATCCAGGTTCCCGGGCTGCTGTTCGAAACCGAGGACAGCGAAGCGCTCAACGCGCATGCGGCCACGCGCGAAGTGGTTCTGCGCTCGACACTCGATGCGCGGTTCGTGCTGTACCACCACGTTATCCGCCGCCGCGTATCGGTCGATCTCGAAGCCGAATTTCCCGATCCGATCAGCCGGCATATCGATGCTTGCTGGCGCGACCGGCTGGGTTCGGGCCAGCTGTTCGTCAACGACCAGTTCATCACGCTGATCCGTCGTCCCGCGCGGGGCAAAGCGGGCCTGGTCGAACGGGTCGGCAGGAAATTCCGCCGGCAGGACGGCGACCGGCTCGAACCCGATCCCAAGGACCTGCGCTCGCTGCGCGCGGCTTCGCAGGGTCTCGTCGCAGCGCTGAGCGCATATGGGGCGACCCCGCTGGGCGAATACACGGGCCCGCAGGGCAGCACCAATTCGGAAATGCTCGAACTGCTGAGCGCGCTTTACAATGGCGAAATGCGCCCGGTGCGCAAGCCAGCCGACGATGTCGATATCGGCCATATGCTGCCCTATCGCCGTGTGAGTTTCGGGCTCGATGCAATCGAAACGCGCGGCTCGGGTGCACCCGAATTCGCGGCAATCCTCGGGATGAAGGACTATCCCGAAGCGACTTCTCCCGGCCTGCTCGACAGCCTGCTGCGGCTGCCCTTCGAAATGGTGGTCAGCGAAAGCTATGCCCCGACCGAGCGACAGACCGCGCGCGAGCGGATGGACCTGGCAATCCGCCGGCTCAAATCGGCGGACGAGGAAGCCGCTGCCGAACGCGCGGACATGCTGGCGGCGCGCGATGCGCTGGGCAATGGCGCGGTCGGCTTTGGCGACCATCACCTGACCGTCATGGTCCGCGAGCGGCAGCTCGGCCAGCTCGATGACGCCATGGCCGCCTGCGCTGCCGCGCTGGCGGATACCGGCGCGATCGCAGTACGCGAGGATACCAATCTCGAACCCGCCTTCTGGGGCCAGTTCCCCGGCAACGAGGCCTATCTCGTAAGGCGCGCGCTGATCTCGAGCGCGAACATGGCGAGTTTCGGGAGCTTGCACGGCTTCGCGCTGGGGCAGGCCCAGGGCAATCACTGGGGCGAGGCGGTGACGCTGCTGGAAACCACCAGCGCGACACCGTTCTTCTTCAATTTCCACCATGGCGACCTGGGCAATTTCTCGGTCATCGGACCCTCGGGTTCGGGCAAGACGGTGGTGATGAACTTCCTCGCCGCGCAGGCGCAGAAATTCAGTCCGCGCACGATCCTGTTCGACAAGGATCGCGGCGCGGAACTGTTCGTGCGCGGCATTGGCGGACGCTACGACAGCATCCGCTCGGGCGAACCGACGGGGTTCAATCCGCTGGCGCTGCCCGACACGCCNGGCAACCGGGCCTTCCTGCGTGACTGGCTGGGCGTGCTGCTCAAGGCCGAAGGCCCCGAAGAAGAGCAGACCATCGCGGCGGCGGTCGATGCCGCCTATGCCAACGATGCTTCGCTGCGCCGCCTGCGGCATTTCAGGGAACTGCTGTCGGGCACGCGGCGTCCGCAACCGGGCGATCTTGCCGACCGGCTCGGCGCATGGATCGGCGCGGGTGAGGGGCCAGGGGGCGAACATGCCTGGCTGTTCGACAATTCCGAGGACCGGCTCGATCTTGGCGCGCGCGTCCTCGGTTTCGACATGACCGCGCTGCTGGAAAACCCGCGGCTGCGCACGCCCACCATGATGTATCTCTTCCACCGGATCGAGGAACGGCTCGACGGCAAGCCGACCATGATCCTGATCGACGAGGGCTGGAAGGCGCTCGACGACGAAGTCTTCGCTGCGCGCATTCGGGACTGGCTCAAGACCTTGCGCAAACGCAACGCGCTGGTCGGTTTCGCTACGCAATCCGCGCGCGATGCACTTGAAAGCCGCATTTCGACGGCGCTGGTCGAACAGACCGCCACCATGGTGTTCATGCCCAACAGCCGCGCGCGGCCCGAAGACTATTGCGATGGTTTCGGACTTACCGAGCACGAACTCGCCTTGATCCGCACGCTGCCTGCGCACAGCCGCTGCTTCCTCGTGCGACAGCCCGATGCCAGCGTGGTGGTGCGGCTCGACCTGTCGGGCGCGCCCGAAGTGCTGACGCTGCTGTCGGGACGGGAAAGCTCTGTCCGCCGGCTCGACCTGTTGCGCGAAGCGCTGGGCGACGCGCCGAGCGAGTGGTTCCCNGCCTTGACCGGAACCCGGTGGCCGGGCGGCGCCAATGATGAAGGGGAGGCCGGGGTCGAGGCCCTGCGCCTCGCGGCCGAGTGAGCGTGAACTGCCAGCAAGCCGCCGATCAGGTCGGCAATGGCGTCGCCGCGGCGCTGCGCGGGGTCGACTGCATCGCGGGCGAAGCCAGTGCGGCCGCCTTCGGCCGGCTGTTCGCTCCCGGGGGATCGCTCGGCACGGTGCTCACGCTCGTCCTGACGCTTTTCATCGTGCTTTTCGCGTTCGCGCTGCTGACCGGACGCACCAATATCGGCGTGCGCAGCCTCGTCCCGCGCATGATGACGCTGGGGCTGGTGNTGACCTTCGCCACCAGCTGGCTCGCATATCAGAGCGTGGTGTGGAACCTCGCGGTTGCCACTCCCGATTACCTTGCCGGGGTTCTCAGCGGGACACGGGGCTCTGCCACCGATCTCTTCGCGCAGAAGATCGATNTCGTGTTCCTCGCGGTGCAGGAAGCCAGCNCGGGCGCGCAGGATATCTCGACCTTTTCGCCTGCCGGGATGATGTGGTTCGGCGCGCTGCTGTTCATGCTCGGAACCGTGGGGCTGCTGGTAACCACCAAGATCGCCCTGGGCGTGCTGGTCGCGCTGGGTCCGCTGTTCGTGGTCATGGCGCTGTTCAACGGCACGCGGGGCCTGTTCACCGGGTGGGTCAAGGGCCTGACGCTGTGCGCGCTTGCACCGCTGTTCGCGGTGCTGGGNGGCAGCGTGATGCTCGAACTCGCCGTGCCGATCCTCGGTGCGCTGACCGCCACCCCCGGGCAGGTCGATCCGCAGGCCGGAATGGCCTTCTTCATGATCGGCGCGGTGCATGTCGCGCTGATGGTGCTCGTGCTCAAGGTAGCGGGCGCGATGGTGGCTGGCTGGAGCGTGTTCGGCCTGGCGAGCGAGCGCGAGGAACAGTCCTCGCCCGCCGCGGCGCCGCAGCAGGCCACGCCTAGCGTTGCTCTCGCGCAGGCGCAGGCCTCCAGCCAGGCGAGTTCGCAGGCCCGCCGAATCGATGTTGCCGCGATCCCTGCCGCCTATGCCGCGAATGACAGTGGCGGCTCTGGCGGAAGCGGCGGTTCGCGCACGGTGAAGGTCTATGCGACCTCGTCCGGCCCTGCCCCATCATCCCCCACCAGTTCCGCCCGTGCGCGCGGTTCCGGTATCGGAAGCCGGTTCAAGTCCGCCGCGCCGAAGGCCCTTGATCGATCCATGGAGAAAACCGCATGATCCGCGCGCTTATTCCCGCGCTCGCCCTCGCGCTGATGGCCAGCCCAGCCGCCGCGCAGGATGCTCGCCTTGTAGAAGTGCTGTACGACGAAGCCAAGGTGGTGCGTATCGATGGCCGCATCGCGGTCCAGGCGAGCATCATGTTTGGCGATGACGAGGTGATCGAGAATGTCGCCATCGGCGACAGCGCAACCTGGCAAGTGACGCCCAACAAGCGCGCGAATATCCTGTTCGTCAAACCGCTCGAGCCGCGTGCCGCGACCAATCTGACGGTCGTCACCAGCAAGCGGACCTATCTGTTCGATCTCGTCGCCAGCCCGTCGGCCAAGCCGCTCTATCTGATGCGCTTCGCCTATCCGGACGAGCCGGAGGAAGAGCTGGTNGAGGTGGCCGNAGCGCCCAACGCNGTGGAGCGGCAGGCCGCGGGCGATCCCTATGCCGTGGTCGATCCGGCGGATCTCAATTTCGCGTGGAATGCATCCGGCGATCCCGAACTGCTGCCCGAGAACACCTATGACGACGGGACTGCCACTTTCCTGACTTGGCCGGGCGGCAGNGAGGTCCCCGCNATCCTGGTGACCAATAGCGAAGGCGTCGAGGGGCCGGTCAATTTCACCGTGCGGGGCGATACGATCGTGGTCGACGGTGTGCCGCGCAGCATCGTTCTGCGTTCGGGCGAAGACAGCGCCGAACTGGTCAACACCGGCCCCCAGCGGCCCGCGAACAGCGCGGGTGCCAGCCCCGCTTTCGCCGCGAGAAGGAAGTAACCCATGCGTCTTGCCATGCGCCTGCCCGAAAAGAAGCCCGGCGATAGCGGGGTCGCCAACGATATCGATCCGCGCGAGGGCAGCGATGCCGAGGTCATCGACCTTGCCCAGCGCAACGCCTTTCCCGTGGTCGCACGTCCGGCGGGCAAGTCCGATGCGCTTGGTCTGGTGGCGGGGATCGCNATCGTCGCGGGNCTCGGCCTTGTGACCATGTGGAGCATGAATTCCGCGCGCATCGCGCCGAGCGAGGGGATAGGCGNCGGCCAGCAGGCACCGGTCGAGGCCGCATCCGCCGTGCCGCCGCAAGCGGCCCCGGCGCCGATCGCGCCGCAGGTTGCCGCCGCGCCCATCGCCCGCCCCGATCCCGCGCCGCAGCCTGTGCTGTCGGCGCAGCCGCAACCGGGACTTGCCGCCAATCCCTATGCCAGCCCCACCGTGGTGTTCGATGCCGGCAACGCCCCCGCTACTCTGGCGCTGGGCGAGGCAAGCGCGGCCGGCGAAGCGGCCGGAAACGGAGCTTCCGGCAACGGCGCCAGCGATTTCGCCAGCCGGATCGGCGGCGTGGGCGGGGCGCCGGCGCAGGCCAAGGCGATGGGCAATCCCACTACCACGGTGACGCAGGGCACGCTGATCCCGGCGATCCTCGAAACGGCGATCGACACCAATGTCCCGGGCTATGTCCGCGCCGTGGTAAGCCAGGACGTGCGCAGTTTCGANGGGACCAAGGTACTCGTCCCGCGTTCGAGCCGTTTGATCGGTCAGTACCAGTCGGGCCTGCAGAACGGCCAGAAGCGCGCCTACGTCATCTGGACCCGGCTGATCCGTCCCGACGGAGCCTCGGTCAACCTGGCTTCGCCTGCGATCGGTTTCGACGGGACCACGGGTCTTGCGGGCAAGGTTTCGGGTGACGGTTTCTTCAGGCGGTTCGGTTCGGCCCTGCTGCTGTCGGTCGTCGGCGGCGTCGGCTCGCTCGCCACCGGCGGTGCGGCAGGCGTGCTGATCGGCGGGGCCAGTTCCTCGGCCGCAGCTACTGCAGCCCAGCAGGACGGCCAGCGCGGGCCGACCGTGCGGGTGCGACAGGGCGAACCGATCCGCATCTTTACCGCGCGCGATCTCGATTTCTCTTCGGTCAGCTGATCCGGAAGCCCTGCCGTGAGCGCCGANATCCACCCTTTCCAACCCGACGGACAGCCTGAAGCGGATGCCCCGCCGGTCGATCTGCACGGCGAACGCAGCGTCTATCTCGACGCCTATCTCGCGCCATTCCGCGATTGGCTCGAATGCGACACGGTGACCGAGATCCTGGTCAACAGGCCGGGCGAGGTCTGGGTCGAGGATGCGGCGCGGGGCGGCATGCACAAGGTGGTGCGGCCCGATATCGACGACCGGCTGATCCAGCGCCTGGCCGAACAGGTTGCGCGGGTCAGCCACCAGGGGATCAACCGCGAACATCCGCTGCTCGGTGCGACGCTGCCCGGCGGCGCGCGCGTCCAGTTCTGTGGTCCGCCCGCGGCGCGCAAGCACTGGGCCATGGCGATCCGCCGCCATCGGCGGCTCGACCTGCCGCTCGATGCCTATGACACCGGTCCGCTGAGGCCACAGGGGCGGGACGCCATGCCCGATGCGCAGGCTCAGCCGATCGCCTTTCTGCGTGAGGCGATCCGCCAGCGGCGCACCATCCTCGTCTCGGGTGGGACAAGCACCGGCAAGACGACGTTCCTCAACGCCATGCTCGGCGAAATCCCGCGTCACGAACGCGTCGTGCTGGTCGAGGATACGCCCGAGCTCAGGTTGCCCGGCGAAAACGGCGTCGGGCTGGTCGCGGTCAAGGGCGAACTGGGCGAAGCCAAGGTCACCGCCAACGAATTGCTGCAGGCCGCGCTGCGCNTGCGCCCCGACCGNATCGTGCTGGGCGAACTGCGCGGNGCNGAAAGCGTCAGCTTCCTGCGCGCGATCAACACCGGCCATCCGGGCAGCTTCTCCACCGTCCACGCCAACTCGCTGCGGGGCGCGCTCGAGCAATTGTCCCTGATGGTCATGCAGACGGGAATCGGGCTGACGCGGAGCGATACCATTGCCTATGCGGCCAGCGTGATCGACGTGTTCGTGCAGCTTGGACGCGATGAATCGGGCAGGCGCGGCATTATCGAACTGGCCGAAAGCCATACTCTCNTCTGACAGCGGTATTTTTGTACACACCCTGCGCGGCNTCGGGTGCCGTAGCGTCAATGANCGCTCGCCTAGCGTCCCTAAAACAACACTCGCCAAAATTCGCCGTCCTTTTGCGCAACAATCATGCGCCCNTGCTTGCGTGCATACGAATGTGTGTTAGCAATACGCCATAAGCCGCAAAGACGGCACATGGAGAGGAGAGGGTTAATGAGGGTAAGGGNTTCCCTGCTCGCGGGTATCTGCGCGAGCGCTATTTCGTTCCCGGCATTTGCGCAGGACGCTGCCGAGGATGGCTTCGATGATCCGCGGTTCGATAACAACGTCATCATCGTTACCGCGCAGCGTCAGAACCAGTCGCTGCAGGAAGTGCCGATTGCAGTCAGCGCGTTCGACAGCGAGGCGCTCGAGGCGCAGCAGATCGAAAACGCCAGCGANCTNCANCTNACNCTGCCNAATGTCTCCTTCACCAAGTCGAACTTCACCAGCGCAAGTTTCACGATCCGCGGGATCGGCGACCTTTGCGTGGGNGTGACTTGCGATAGCGCGACTGCGATCCATACCAACGGTTCGCCGCTGTTCGGCACGCGCCTCTTCGAAACCGAATATTTCGATCTCGAGCGCGTCGAAGTCCTGCGCGGACCGCAGGGCACGCTGTTCGGTCGCAATGCGACTTCGGGCGTGGTCAATGTNGTGACCGCCAAGCCCGAACTGGGTACTTTCGGGGCTGCTGCCGAATTCGAATACGGCAATTACAACAGCATCAAGGCCAAGGGCATGGTGAACGTGCCGCTTGGTGATACGCTGGCCCTGCGCGCAGCCGGGTTCTATCTCAATCGCGACGGGTTCACCGACAACCTCTACGACAACTCCGATATCGACGGACGCGACATGTATGCAGTGCGCGGGTCGCTGCGCTTCGAGCCCACCGCCGACACCACGCTCGACCTCATGGCGTTCTACTTCCGCGAGAACGACGACCGGTTGCGGATCCAGAAGCAGGCCTGCCAGCGCGATCCCACCGGNGTGCTGGGCTGCCTTAACAACCGCCGCGATTTCGACAGCACCAATGCCAATTCGACGCTTGGTTCGGTCCTGTCTTCGGTAGAACTGTTCCGCATCCAGGGCATCCCCGAGGCGCTGGCCCTAGGCAGCGTCTATGGCCCCGACGGATACGCCAATTTCGACGAGCCCAACGATGTGCGCACGGTCAACACCGCGTTCACGCCCGAATACTTCGCCGACGAACTGCAGTTGCAGGCCCATCTCGATCAGCGGATCGGGCCCATGAACCTGTCGCTTACGGGGATATATCAGGAAACCTCGGTCGATTCCCGCCAGGACTACAACCTCGGTATCCTCGATCGCAGCGGTTATGCCGGCGCCCTGAACACGCTGGCTTTCTTCGCNGCGAACGGAATTCCCACGGGCGTACCGGCCCAGCCCTTCGTTCCGGGGTCGAACGCCTATTTCGCGCCGATCGCAAACGCGCTGATCCCGAACGGGCCCAATGGCGTGCTATGCACATCGGATAACGATGCGGGCAATCTGGGGGCGTTCGAGGGCAATTCGATCTGCGCCGATGTACCGCTGGCCTTCGACCGGTCGAGCCAGGAGCAGACCTCGTGGTCGGGCGAGGCGATCCTCTCCAGCGATTTCGACGGACCGTTCAACTTCCTGCTGGGCGGTATCTACGCCGAATCCGAAGTCGGCGAGAACAGCTATTACGTCAACAACTTCGGGCTGGACTACGCCAGCGCGATCCTCGGGACATTCTCGGCATTCGGGGCAGGGGCACCGCCATCCTACCTCGCGACGTCGATGTACCGGAACAACACGACCGACTTCAAACTGGAAAGCTTCGGCATCTTCGGCGAAGTCTATGTCGACATCACCGACCGGCTCCAGTTCACGGGCGGCATCCGCTACAATGACGACAGCAAGAGCGTTGCCGCGCGGACGACCTACGCAAGCTTCCTCAATCCCTTCGGCAATGGCGAACCGTTCACGTCGCCATTCGTCGGAAGCTTCGATGCGGACGCCGGGACACCCGGGAACCAGTTGTTGCAGCAACGCGAAGTCAGTTTCGACGCGATTACCGGGCGCGCGGTCCTCGACTTCGCGATCTCGCCCGACAACAATCTCTATTTCTCCTATTCGCGCGGCTACAAGTCGGGCGGGATCAACCCGCCGCTGTCACCGGTCTTCGCGGTTTCCGAAAGCTTCGATTCGGAGAAGATCGACGCTTTCGAAATCGGTTCGAAGAACAGTTTCCTGAACGGTGCGGCTCAGGTGAACCTCACGGGGTTCTACTACAAGTACAAGGGCTTGCAGCTTAGCCGCATCGTTGCTCGGACTTCGGTCAACGACACGATCGATGCCAATATCTGGGGCGTCGAGCTCGAGACCATCCTGCGGCCCAGCTACAACTGGATGGTCAACATGAACGTCAGCTACCTCAATGCGAAGGTGGCAGGCGACCAGTTCTTCAGCAATCCGCGCGATCCGGGCGGCGGCGATCCCGACGCCGTGATCATCAAGGACTTNTCGAACGGCTCGCTGTGCGCGGTGACCGGCGCGGGGGCCAACGCTTTCGTCGGGGCGGTGAACGCCGGACTGGGACTGCAGGGCCCGGCCGCCTTCCCCGCCGACGGGGGGATTGCCTCGACCGGTGCGTTCAGCATCTGCAGCGTGCTCGACGCGCAGACCGCCAACCCGGCTTTCGCAGCTCTGGGTCCGATCGACGTGCTGAGCCCGGGCGTGGAGGTCAATCTGAGGGGCAATCGCCTGCCTCAGGCGCCTGAATACAAGGCTTCGGTGGGCGTGCAGTACACTGCCGATTTCGACAATGGCATGTCGCTCGTCCCGCGGTTCGATCTGGCCTATACGGGCGAACAATACGGTAATGTGTTCAACGGCAACGTCAACCGGATCGAACCGTTCGTCCAGGCGAACGCCTCGATCACGCTGAACGGGAACGACAACCGCTGGTTCGTACGCGGTTTCGTGCAGAACATCTTTGACAGCGACTCGGTAACGGGCCTTTATGTCACCGACGCTTCGTCCGGCAATTTCACAAACATCTTCACGCTTGATCCGCGGCGTTACGGCATCGCGATCGGGGCGAAGTTCTAAGCTACCCGCAAGAGCGGGGGGAGAGGGAAGGGGCGGCCTGCGGGTCGCCCCTTTTTCGTGAAGGTCCCGGCCTCCCGCCGTGTTCAGCGCTTGCTGGATGCAAAAGGCGAGAAGTCGGTATCGGTGTCGAACAGCTCGACCCCTTCGGCGCGTTTGAGCGCGCCGACCGCGGCATAGGTGACCGGGGTCAGCAGCGCCTCCCACAGCGTCTTGATCGCCCATTGCGACAGCACGACCTGCCACAGCAGCTCGACCGGCCATCCGGCCAGGCCCCAGAAGGCCAGCGGGTAGAAGATCAGGCTGTCGAGACCCTGGCCGATCACCGTCGACCCGATCGTGCGCATCCACAGATGGCGCCCCTGCGTCCACACCTTCATCTTGGCGAGGACGTAGCTGTTGGCGAATTCGCCAGCCCAGAAGGCGACCATCGACGCGAGTACGATCCGCCAGCTGTTGCCGAACACGAACTCGTAGGCTTCCTGTCCGGGCCAGCCCTCCGCCGGCGGCAACTGCACCACGACCCACGCCATGAAAGCCATGAACAGCAATGCGGCAAAGCCCGTCCAGATGACCCGCCGTGCACGGGCATAGCCGTATACTTCGGTCAGGATGTCACCGATAATGTAGCTGACCGGGAAGAACAGCACCCCGGCGCCGAACGACCATTCGCCGATGACCGGCAGTATGACGTAGCTCGGTTTCGATGCGCCGATTAGGTTCGACAGCAACAGGATGGTGACGAAGGCCGCCATCACCAGATCGTAATAGCGAAAATGCGGTGCGGGCGTATTCGTCGGAGCGTTTTCCATCGCAAACACGGTTAGTGCCGATTGGCCAGCCGCGAAAGGCACGTTATGGCACTCCCGGAGCGCGCCCGTAGTTCAACTGGATAGAGCACGAGCCTTCTAAGCTTGGAGTTGCAGGTTCGAGTCCTGCCGGGCGCACCA
>FUFK010064510.1_pt1 | contig 88999 bp, 82 predicted proteins | sample 1021851 | NCBI WGS metagenome assembly FUFK01 (sample SAMEA51879418, study PRJEB19060) | metagenome
GGGCTGGGTTGCCGGCCGGCCTGGCGCGGGCGCACCAGTATCAGCAGGCAGCGCCCCTGTTGCGCGCCGAGATGCAGGCGCCGCAGGGTGCCCGCCGGCAAGGGGCCGCCCGGGGCCCACAGCAACGCCAGCCGCACGGTGTCGCCGGCGATCGCTTCGAAGCTGGCGCGCAGCAGGGTGGCGCGGTCGTCGCTGCGCAGGATCAGCAGGTCTTCCAGGGGCACCCCGGCCCGGGCCAGCATGGTGGCGGAAGGCCGCATCGGCGGGTTGGCGATCAGGCGGGCGCCGGGCCCGTCGCTGGCCAGCATCGGCAGCAGCAGATGCAGCACCGCCGGGCAGGGCAGCGGGCAGAGCAGCTCCACCAGGCCCTGCTCCGGCCAGCCGCCGCCGGCCAGAATCCGGTCCAGGTCGCTGAAACCGGTGCTTTGCCCCTGGCCGGAACCGGTGCTTTCGCGGCCCCACCAGGTATCCCCGCGGGCCAGCAATTGTTGCAGAAAATCAGGCGGCATGGGCGGCATGAAGCGATATCCGGGTGTCTGGAATACTGTACATAAGAACAGTATCCGTAAGCCGGCGGAGGGTCAATGGGAAAGGCTGTGCTGAGCGGTCAAGCGGCGCTGTCAGGGTAAACATATTGTATTGCCCGGGCCTCTTGAGTAGCTTCAAGGCATCCCCGAGCTCGACGAGATTCCCCGATGTCATCACAACAACAAACAGCGCGCCGGTTGTCCTCGGCCTTTCAGCAGGGCGTGACCCGGCGGCGGTTCCTGAAGTGGGGCCTGGTCGGTGGTGCCGGCGTGGCCGCCGCCGCCGCGGGCGGCTTCGCGCTGCTGCGCCTCTCGCCCCTGGACGACCGACCGAAACCGGATTGGGCCGACGGCCTGAGCCGCCAGGAATACCACCTGTTCGACCGGGCACGGGTGGCGTTGCTGCCCACTGTGGGCACCGATCTCACGCCCAGCGACCAGGTGCCGGTGGTGCGCAATGTGCAGGGCATTCTCGGCTTCATGGACGCGGCCACCCGCAAGGACGTGGCCACCGGCCTGACCCTGTTCGATAACGCCGCGGTGTTTTTCCATGGCAAGCGCTTCGTGGATCTGGACGAGGCCACCGCCCGCGATTATTTCGATGCCTGGAGCCGGGGCAACGTGGTGCAGCGCACCCTGGGCACGGTAATCAAGCAGCTCACCTATACCTCCTACTGGCGCGACGAAAGCACCTGGGGGCCGGTGGAGTTCGACGGCCCGGTGTCCGACCGCTGGGGCATCGCCTATCTGGGCAACGCGCCCCTGCCGGATCAGCAATCGGAGCAAGCCACTGAGGAGGGCAACGCATGAGCGAAGTGCAATGGCGGTCTTCCGGCTTGCCGGTGACCGAAGCGAAGGACATTACCCAGAGCACGCTGACCCTGGACGCGGACGTGGTGATCGTCGGCTCCGGCGCCGGCGGCGCGGTGGCCGGCTATGAGCTGGCCCGGCGCGGCAAGAAGGTGGTGATTCTGGAAGCGGGGCCCTATGTCCCCTCGAAGGACTTTACCGAGCGCTTCCCGGAAAGCCTGGAAACTCTGTACCAGGACCATGGCGGTCAGACCAATAAAAGCGGCGACCTGTTGGTGTTGCAGGGCGCCTGCGTGGGCGGCTCCACGGTGGTGAACGGCTGCGTGTGCTTCCGCACCCCGGACTTTATTCTGCAGGACTGGCAGCGGGATTTCGGGCTCAGCGATCTGACCGCCGAAGAGCTGGCGCCGTATTTCGACCGGGTGGAAAAGAACCTCTCCATCGAGGAAAACAAGGAACACGAGATCGCCCGCCACGGCCAGCTGATCCGCGCCGGCGCCAACAAGCTGGGCTGGTCGGTGAAACCGTTCAAACGCAATATTCGTGAATGCGCGCTCACCGGGCACTGCCTGTCCGGCTGCAAGACCGAACGCAAGCAGTCCATGCTGGTCAGCTATCTGCCCTGGGCCACCGCCCACGGCGCCCGTATCTACGCCGATACCCGGGTCACCGAAGTGCTGGCCGACGGCGGCCGGGCGCGCGGCGTGCGCGCCCAGGTCACCGGCCACGATGGCGCCAAGGTGGCGGACATGACGGTCAACGCGGAGCGGGTGATCCTCGCCGCCGGTGCCGTGCAGACGCCCTTGCTGCTGTTGAAGGGCGGCCTGGCCAACCGGTCCGGGCAGGTGGGCAAGAACTTCGCCTGCCACCCGTCGCTGTATGTGTCGGCGCGCTATCCGAAGCCGGTGCACGCCTGGCGCGGCGCCATGCTTGGCGTGTACGTGGACGAGTTTCTGCACCCGGACAAGGGCGGTTTCGTGCTGGAGGACGGCGGCGCCGGCCTGGCGGAACTGAGCATGACCGCGGAGCCGGGCACCGGCGAGCCGTTCATGCAGTTCATGAAGGACGCCAAGTACCTGGCCGGTCTGGTGACGCTGATCCACGACCACAACGTGGGCACCATCCGCTGGGAGGACGGCCGCAAGGTGATCGACTACCAGCTCGCCAACTCGGATTTTCCGTCCATGAAGCGGGCCCTGAAAGCGGCCGCCAGACTGCACCTGGCCTCCGGCGCCGAGGAAGTCTATGTGCCGTCCAGCGACAAGCGGGTGATTCGTTCCGAAGCGGATATCGACGGCGCCGTGGAAGGGCTCGAAAACCAGCCCCAGCATCTGCGCATGGTGAGCTACCACCCGCAGGGCAGTTGCCGCATGGGCGCCGACCCGGACACCAGCGTGGTCAACTCGGACGGCGAAACCCATGACGTGAAAGGGCTCTACGTGGCGGACGCCAGCCTGCTGCCCACCTCGATCATCGTGAACCCCCAGGTGACCGTATACGCCCTGGCCACGCGCATCGCCGAACGCATGGCCTGATTAACGGCCCTGTCTCACCACCACCCGGTGCACGCCACCGGGTATTTTATAGCTGCGGATGTCGCTTTCGCGGGCCATGCAGGCGCCGTGCTCCGGGTTGAGCCGGCACCAGCGCACCTGCCGGCCCAGCGCCAGCGGCACGCTGAAGCGGGTGTTGTAGTTGCCGCCGGCTTGCAGCGCGATCCACAGCTGGTTGGGCTGCCACCGGCAGCCGTCCTGGTTGCGGAACAGGTCCAACGCGACCTGGAAGCTCAGCCCCTGGCCGTCGCGTTCGGGGGCGAACTGAACGCCGGCCTGGTTCACCGGGCAGTTGCCGCCGGCATCCCGGTAGACCACTTCGATGCGCACCCGGTCCGCCTCGATCGGTGGATCGATACTGAGTTGATAGTGACGAATGTCACGCGGCACCGGGTTGGTTTGAGGCTGGTATGCCTTCTGGCTCACCGCGGCGCAGCCGCTGAGCAGCGCCGCTACGCAAACCGTTGGAAAAAACCGCGACAGGCATCGGCCCATGGTGCTTGTTCTCCTGTTGGTTACTGATCGCTGTCGCCGTTTTCAAAGCGTGCCGAAAACGCCTCCACGAACGCATTACGCAGGATACCCAAAAACGCTCGCCAGGTACTGGTTTCGCTGCTCTCCACACTACCGCTGAGCGGTATCCGGGTGGCGAACTGATCTTTACGCTGATTTTTGAATAGTGTTTCCACGCCATCCACAAGGGCCTCCCAGGCGGCGCTGAACAGCGAGCCGTCGGACCGCGCCACATCCTGTTTCCAGGTGAACACATCCACATTCTTCAGCAAAGGTTTGATATAACCGTCAAGCCGGCCGTCCCGGGCGCTGGCCTCAATGATCAGATCGCCGCTGCCCTGGGCGATATCCAGGTTGGCGTAAGCGCGGGCGAAGTCGTTGAGGCGGGACAATACCATTCCAGTCACCTTCAAACGAAAGTCGAAATCGTGCAAATCACCGAGTGGGTCGAAGGCGGCGCTGCTTTGCAAGTCCGCCTGGCCCAGCACCTTGCCGTCGGCGTTGAACCGGGCCACCCGGCTGCCGCTCGCCGCCGATGCGGTGTTGGTGAGATTGGTGACGCGGGCGTTCAAGGCGGTGATCCGCAAATGGACTTCGGGCTCGGAGTGGAAGTTACGAAAGTCCAGCCGGCCGTCGCGAACCACCACCTCGTTCAGCGTGATCGGCATCAACTGTTGCAGCCAGGCGCGCCAATCGGTGCCGGCGCCGGTCTGGGTGGCTCCGCGGTCGCCGCCGTCCACGAAGGTGACCCGGGGCTGCTCAAAGCGCACCCGGGCGACCAGTGCCTGGTCTTCCCACAGCGCCCGCCAACTCACCGCCAGATCGATGGCCGGCGCGTCCAGTAGTGGCGCGGGCACCCGATCGCCGGTTTTAACGATCGTGACGCCTTCCAGCCGGTAAGCGCCACGCCACCAGGCCAGATCCACATTCTCGATATGGCCGCGATAGTCGCCCATGTCGGCGAGCCGGTGGTTCAGGTAGTCGCGCACCAGCCAGGGCAGTGCCAGGTGCAAGCACAGCAACAGCCCGATGAGGATGACAAGAGTCATCAGTGGACGACGGTAGCGGCGTTCCATAAAAGCCTCCCTGGCTTACGGGCTCCCGATGAACAGCGTTCCCGCCTAGGTTATCATGTCGTTTTGCCTGTATTGAGCGAAGGAGCGGACATGAGCGACGCCAGCCGTAACCCGGCGAACGAACGCCCGCGACGGGAAGCGTTCGGCTATCTGTGCCCGGTGGACAGCCGCTGGGCGGACAATGACGTTTACGGCCATATCAACAACGTCATGTACTACAGCTACTTCGATTCCACCATCAACCGCTATCTGATCGACAAGGGCGGGCTGGATATCCATAACGGCGACGTGATCGCCTATGTGGTGAGCTCCGGCTGCGATTACTTCGAGGCCGCCGCCTACCCGGACGCGCTCACCATCGGCATGTGCGTGGACAAGCTGGGCAACAGCTCGGTGCGTTACGGACTGGCGCTGTTCGGAGAGAGTGGCGGTGCCAAGGCGCTGGGTTTCGTGGTGCATGTTTTCGTTGACCGGGAGAGCGGCCGCCCGGTGTCGATACCAGCGCCGCTGCGCGAGGCGCTGGCGGCGATTCAATCTTCGGAAAAATAGTTTCTGTCGGAGAAGTGCAGCTCCGCCAGGAAGTAGAAACGCTCACCGAACGGGATCCGGTCCATTTCGAAGCCCACGTTGGGCTGCTGGCCGGGGAACCGTTCCGGTGTTTCCTCCAGGTCCGGGTCGTCCTGATAGATCAGCCGGGCGCCGGTATCAAACCCCTCCGCGAAGTGCAGCCGGGCGAGCAGGGCGAAGCCCCGCCCGGTATCGAAACGCAGCCAGTTTTCCGCCGGCACCGGGCGCCGCAGCATGGCCCGCTCGGTGTCCGAAAGCCGGCCGTCCACCACCGCTTCCCGCTCGCCGGTCCAGCTGGTGCGCAACCGGGCGCCCTGGAGATCGTGACCGTCGACGCTGACCCGGGCACGGGGATCGCGCAGCACGGTGGCGGCGATGCCGGGCAACGCGAAACGGCTGTGGATGGCGAGCCGGTTTTCCATCAGCACGAAGTGGTTATGCACGGTGAGCACNCGCAGGCCGGCCACGCGCACCCGGGTGGTGGCGTAGACCAGCGTCGCCAGCGGGCCCTCGATGACCTGCTGGATTTGCGGGTCCAGGTTTTCATTGGTGAGTGTGATTCGGGCGTCCTCGCTGAATACCCCGGCGCTGAGGCGTAGTTTCAGACTGTCCAGCAGAGTCCGTTGCGGTTCACCCTCCGGGCCACGGTAATGCCGGTAGCTGAAATCGCCCCACTGGAACAGGTTGCCGTCCAGAAATTCCAGCCGGTAGTCCGCGGTGCGCAGGCTGAGTGGGTCGCCGTCGTCGTCGCGCTCCAGGATCACCGGCGNGGTGAAGCCCTGGAACGGCGGCCGTGCCAGCACGTAGAAATAGGCGGGCTGGACGCCGTCGCCGTCGAGTGCCAGTTCGCCGATCACTTCCTGGCCGGGGGAGGGCAGTCGCTCGCCGCCGTCGGCGTCGTCCACCAGCAGCCGGTCACGGGGGCCCACCCGGCCGGTTTCCCCGGCCCGGCGGCTGCCGTCGTCCTCGCTGAAGTGGGGCCAGCCGCGTTGCGACCAGGCCAGCCACTGGTGGCGGACGCTGCGCAGCTCGCCGTCCCGGTAGGCGGCCACTTCCAGGCGGTCGGTACGCAGCCCGGTAAGGTCTTCCAGGGCGTCACCCTGGAAGGTCACCACCGCGCTTTGCGCGGTTCCGGCCAGCAGCCAGAACAGCGCGAGCAGCAGCGCCCGGCCCATCATGATCAGGCCAGCTCGGGCCGGTCGGCGAAGTGCTCGAGCGCGTCCGGGTTGGCCAGGGCGTTGCGGTTGCGCACTTCGCGGCCGTGCACCACGTCGCGCACCGCCAGCTCGACGATCTTGCCGCTCACCGTGCGTGGAATCTCCGGCACGGTGAGAATCACCGCCGGCACATGGCGCGGACTGGCGCCGGCACGGATGGTGGCGCGGATTTTTTTCCGCAGCTCGTCGGTCAGCTCAATGCCCTCGGCGGGCACCACGAACAGCACCACGCGCACATCGCCGTCGTACTGCTGTCCGACCACGATGGCCTCGCGGATCTCCTCCAGGGTTTCCACCTGGCGGTAGATTTCGGCGGTGCCGATGCGCACGCCCCCGGGGTTGAGCACGGCGTCGGAGCGGCCGTGGATCACCAGACCGTCGTGGCCGTCATGGGGGACGATTTCGGCGTAGTCGCCGTGGGCCCAGACATTCTCGAAACGATCGAAATAGGCGCCGTGGAAGCGCTCCTCGTCCGGGTCGTTCCAGAACGCCACCGGGCAGGCGGGGAAGGGCGCGCGGCACACCAGCTCGCCTTTTTCGTCGACCACCGGCTCGCCGTCGTCGTTAAACACCGCCACGTCCAGGCCCAGGCCCAGGCACTGCAGTTCACCCCGGTACACCGGCACCAGCGGGCTGCCCAGCGCGAAACAGGAAATGATGTCGGTGCCGCCGGAAATCGAGCTCACCAGCAGGTCCGGTTTGACCTTCTCGTAGAGGAAGTCGTAGCTCTCGTGCAGCAGCGGCGAGCCGGTGGAGTAGAGCGTGCGCAGGGTGGACAGGTCGTGGCTGTCGCGGGGCACGGCGCCGGCTTTTTCCACCGCCTGGACGAACTTGGCGCTGGTGCCGAAGTGGGTGATCTTCTCCGCGTCGATCACATCGAACAGGCGGGTGGCGTCCGGGTAGGCCGGGTTGCCGTCGTAGAGCACCAGGGTGGCGCCGGTCTGCAGGCCGCTGACCAGCCAGTTCCACATCATCCAGCCGCAGGTGGTGAAGTAGAACAGCACATCGTCCGGCCCCAGGTCGCCGTGCAGGCGGTGCTCCTTGGCGTGCTGGATCAGGGCGCCGCCGGTACCGTGCACGATGCACTTGGGCGCGCCGGTGGTGCCGGAGGAATAGAGAATGTAGAGCGGGTGGTTAAACGCCAACTGCTCGAATTCCGGCGCCGGTCCGGCGGCGGCCAGCCAGTCGCGCCAGTTGAGCGCCTGGCGCACCGCGCTGGTGTCGCCGCGGCCGGGAATCACGATCAGCAACTCCGGCTGCAGTTTTTCATGCAGCGCCTGGATGCGTTCGTCCAGCTCGATCCACTTGCCGTTGTACTGGTAGCCGTCGCAGGCGAACAGCACCTTGGGTTCGATCTGGCCGAAGCGATCGAGCACCCCCTCGACACCGAAGTCCGGCGAGCAGGACGACCAGATGGCGCCGATCCAGGCGCAGCCCAGGGCGGCGATCACGGTTTCGATGCGGTTGGGCATGTAGCCGGCGACCCGGTCGCCGGGCTCAACACCGGCGGCCCGCAGCTGGGCGGCCACCTGGCCGGCGGCCACGTGCAGGTCGTTGTAGCTGATCTGGTCGCGGCGGCCGCTTTCGTCGATGCTCACCAGGGCGGTGTGGGTGTCGTGCCGGGGCAGCAGGTTCTCGGCCATGTTGATGCGCGCGTCCGGGAACCAGCGGTTGTGGCGGAACACCGGTGACGGTTCCAGCACCCGCTCGCCTTTATGGCCGCGCAATTGGCAAAAATCCCAGACCAGATTCCAGAACGCCTCCGGCTGCGTCACCGACCAGCGATGCAGCTCCCGGTAGTCGTTGAGCGAGGTGCCGGCCAGCTGTTCGGCGCGGGCGCGGAACGCGGCGGGCTGGCCTTCGTTGAGCCGCTTTTCATCGGGCTGCCAGAGCGGGGTCGGGGTTGTTGTCATTGTGCCTCCGTTTCGGAATCCAGCGAGTTGAAATCAACCAGGAGTGTGCCTTCGGCGACGCTGTCGCCATCGGCCACGTGGAAGCGTTCCACGGTGCCGGCGGCGCCGGCGCGCAGGGTGTGCTCCATCTTCATGGCTTCCAGGGTGATCACCGCGTCCCCGGCGGCCACCGCGGCGCCCGCTGCCACATGGCAGGCAACGATGGTGCCGCTCATGGGCGCGATGAAGCCGTCCTGGCCGCCGGCGCGGTCGCTTTCCCGGGCCGGGTGTATCTCCACCGGGTAATCCTGACCGTGCACGAAGACCGTCGTATGTCGGGCGTCGCCATGGTGGGACTCGATCAGGTGGCCGGCCAGCCGTCGCTCGCCCCAGTGCAGCTCAAAGGCGGTGCCCCGGCGGCGCAGGTGGAAGGGCGCGGGCTCGCCGCCGTCCACCCGGGCCAGTTCATTGTCGAGCACCACGGTGTGGGACTGATCGCCCACCCGCAAGGGGATCAGAGTGCGCTTTTGTCCCAGCGGCCGCCAACCCGGCAGCGCGCCCCAGGGGTCGTTGCCGGTGGCGGGCCGTTGGGCCACGGCGCCGGCGGCGGTCACGGCGACCAGGTCGCTGTCCGCCGGCGCCGGGGCCATCAGTTCCGGGTGTTTCTCCAGCAGGCGGGTGTCCAGCTCGGCGTCGGCGAACACCGGACTGCTCAGAACCCGATGCAGAAAGGCGGCGTTGTGATGCACGCCGCTGATGGCGAGATCGTCCAGGGCCGCCACCAGCCGACGGCGGGCCTGGTCGCGGTCACCGCCGTGGCTGATCAGCTTGGCGATCATCGGGTCGTAATGGTCGCTGACCCGGTCGCCGGCCTCGAAGCCGCTGTCCACGCGCACCTGCGCCGGCCAGCGCAGTTGTTCCAGGGGCCCGGCGGAGGGCAGGAACTGCTGGTACGGGTTCTCCGCGTACAGGCGCACCTCCATGGCGGCGCCATGGCGCTGAATCTGCTCCTGGCTTTTCGGCAGCGGCCGGCCTTCGGCCACGGCCAGTTGCCAGGCGACCAGATCCTCGCCGGTGATCAGTTCGGTGACCGGGTGCTCCACCTGCAGGCGGGTGTTCATCTCCATGAAGAAGAATTCGCCCTCGGGGGAGAACAGAAACTCCACCGTGCCGGCGCCGCGATAGTCGATGGCGCGGGCGGCGCGCACCGCCGCGTCGCCAAGATCCCGGCGCTGGGCCTCGGTGAGGCCGGGGGCCGGGGCCTCCTCGATGATTTTCTGGTGGCGGCGCTGCACCGAGCAGTCGCGTTCGAACAGGTGCACCGCGTTGCCGTGGTTGTCGGCGAACACCTGCACTTCCACGTGGCGGGCGGTGGGCAGGTAGCGCTCCAGCAGCACCCGGTCGTCGCCGAAGGCGTTGCGTGCCTCGCGGCGGGCGGCGGCCAGCGCTTCCTCGAAGCCGGCGGCGTTGTCCACCGCGCGCATGCCTTTGCCGCCGCCGCCGGCCACCGCCTTGATCAGCAGCGGGAAGCCGACCTTGTCGGCCTCGGCGATCAGGGTGGCGTCGTCGGCGCCTTCCCGGTCGAAGCCGGGCAGCACCGGCACGCCGCTTTGCGCCATGTGCTGGCGGGCGGCGGCCTTGTCGCCCATCAGGCGAATGGCCTCGGCGCCGGGGCCGACGAAGATCAGGCCGGCGTCCGCGCAGGCGTCGGCGAAGGTGGTGTTCTCGGACAGAAAGCCGTAGCCGGGGTGAATGGCGTCGGCGCCGCTGTCGCGGGCGGCGCGGATCACCTTGTCGATGTCCAGGTAGCTGTCCCGGGCCGGCGCCGGGCCCAGCCGTATGGCACGGTCGGCCTCGCGCACATGGGGCGCGTCGGCGTCGATGTCGGAGTACACCGCCACCGTGGTCAGGCCCAGCTCGCGGGCGGTGCGGATAATGCGCCGGGCGATCTCGCCCCGGTTGGCGATCAATAGCGTGTTGATGGCGGCCATGGTCAGTTCCGGTTCGGTTTCCAGTTCGGCGGGCGTTTTTCCAGGAAGGCACCCAGCCCTTCCTGGCCTTCCGCGCCGGTGCGCAGCTCGGCGATCAGGTTGGCGGTGTACTCGATCAGCCCTTGGCTGACGTCGCTGTCGTCGGCGCGGTGCACCAGCTCCCGGGCGCGCCGTTGCGCTTCGGGGGCGCCGTCGAGCAGGGCGGTCACCAGTGTCTCCACGGTGGCGTCCAGCTCCGCCGCCGGCACCACTTCGTGCACCAGGCCGAGCCGGCCGGCGCGGGGGGCGTCGATCACTTCGGCGGTCATGACGTAGCGGCGCGCCTGGCGGGCGCCCAGGGCACGCACCACATAGGGTGCGATCACCGCCGGCAGAATGCCCAGCTTCACTTCGCTGAGGCAGAAGCGGGCGTCGTCGGCGGCCACCGCGATGTCCGCCGCGCAGATCAGTCCCAGGGCGCCACCGTAGGCGGCGCCCTGGACCCGGGCGATGACCGGCTTGCCGGCCCGGTCGATGGTCTCCATCAGGGTGGCCAGGCGCAGGGCGTCGGCGCGGTTTTCCTGCTCGTCGAGGGCGCCCATGGCGCGCATCCAGTTGAGGTCGGCGCCGGCGGAGAAGTGCTTGCCGGCGGCGTCCAGCACGATCACCCGGCCGTCGTCGCCACCGGCCTGCTGGAAGGCGTCGATCAGCGCTTCGATGATGGTGTTGTCGAAGGCATTGCGTTTGTCCGGGTTGTTCAGGGTGATGTGGGTGACCGGGCCCCGGCGGGTGGTTTGCACACTCATGGTTGTCTCCCTCACATGCGGAACACGCCGTAGCGCGTCTCTTCGATGGGTGCATTGAGGCTGGCGGAAATGGCCAGGCCGAGAACGTCGCGGGTGTCCGCCGGGTCGATGACGCCGTCGTCCCAGAGGCGGGCGCTGGCGTACCAGGGCTGCGCCATGGTTTCGTACTGGGCGGTCATGTCGTCCTGAAACCGCTGGGCGTCTTCATCGCTCCAGTGCTCGCCTTTCTTCTTCAGCGAGGCGGCTTTTACCTGGGTGAGCACGCTGGCGGCCTGTTCGCCGCCCATCACCGAGATGCGCGCGTTGGGCCACATGAACATGAAGCGTGGGTCGTAGGCGCGCCCGCACATGCCGTAGTTGCCGGCGCCGAAGCTGCCGCCGGTGATCACGGTGAACTTGGGCACGCTGGCGCAGGCCACCGCGTTGACCATCTTGGCGCCGTGCTTGGCGATGCCTTCCGCTTCGTATTTCTTGCCCACCATGAAGCCGGTGATGTTCTGCAGGAACAGCAGCGGAATCTTGCGCTGGTTGCACAGCTCCACGAAGTGGGCGCCCTTGAGCGCGGACTCGGAATAGAGCACGCCGTCGTTGGCGAGAATGCCCACCGGAAAGCCGTGGATGCGGGCGAAGCCGGTGACCAGGGTGGTGCCGTAGTTGGCCTTGAATTCGTCCAGGTCGGAGTCGTCGACGATGCGCGCGATCAGCTCCCGCGCCGGCATCGGCGAGCGGGTGGTGGGCGGAATCAGGCCGTACAGTTCGTCCGGGTCATACGCCGGGGGCCGGGCCGGGCGCACCTCCAGCTGCTCCGGCTTGTGCCAGTTGAGCCGGCCGATGCAGCGGCGCGCCAGATCCAGCGCATGGGGNTCGTCGTCGGCCAGATGGTCGGCGACGCCGGACTGNTCGCCGTGCAGGGCGGCGCCGCCCAGNTCCTCGGCGCTGACCACTTCACCGGTGGCGGCTTTCACCAGCGGCGGGCCGGCCAGNAACACGGTGGAGTGGTTGCGCACCATGATCACTTCGTCGGCCATGGCCGGCACATAGGCGCCNCCGGCGGTGCAGGANCCCAGCACCACGCTGATCTGCGGAATACCGCGCGCCGACATATTGGCCATGTTGAAAAAGATNCGCCCGAAGTGNTCNCGGTCCGGGAACACNTCNTCCTGACGCGGCAGGTTGGCGCCGCCGGAGTCCACCAGGTAGACGCAGGGCAGCCGGTTCTCGGCGGCNANNGCCTGGCAGCGNAGNTGTTTTTTCACNGTCAGCGGGTAGTAGCTGCCGCCNTTCACGGTGGGATCGTTGGCGACGATCATGCACTCCACGCCGGCCACCCGGCCGATGCCGCCNACACAGCCGGCGGCGGGCACGTCCTCACCGGGGTAGACGCCGTCGGCGGCCAGCGCCGACAGCTCCAGGAANGGNGAGCCCGGGTCGAGCAGNTGCTGNATGCGCTCGCGCACCGGCAGCTTGCCCTTGTCGCGCAGGCGCGCTTCNGCGGCNTCGCCGCCGCCNTGGGCGATGCGGTCGAGTTTTTCCNNCAGNGTTTCNCGNAGNGCCAGATTGTGTTCCCGGTANTGGCCGTATTCCGGCGCGCTTTTGTTGAGCTGGCTGATGATTTTGGGCATGGCTCAGGCGGTCTCGTTGAACANTTCTCGGCCGATCANCATNCGGCGGATCTCGCTGGTGCCCGCACCGATCTCGTAGAGTTTGGCGTCGCGCAGCAGGCGACCGGTGGGGTACTCGTTGATGTAGCCGTTGCCGCCCAGGCACTGGATCGCGTCCAAAGCCATTTGGGTGGCGTTCTCGGCGCAGTAGAGGATGGCGCCGGCGGCGTCCTTGCGGCTGCTGTTGCCGGCGTCGCAGTTGCGCGCCACCTGGTAGAGGTAGGCGCGGCTGGCGTTGAGGGTGACGTACATGTCGGCGAGCTTGCCCTGCATCAGCTGGAATTCGCCGATCGCCTGGCCGAACTGCTTGCGCTCATGGACGTAGGGCAGCACCACGTCCAGGCAGGCCTGCATGATGCCGGTGGCGCCGCCGGACAGCACGGTGCGCTCATAGTCCAGACCGCTCATCAAAACACGCACGCCCTGGTTCAGNTCACCGAGAATGTTTTCCTCCGGCACTTCGCAGTTTTCGAACACCAGCTCGCAGGTGTTGGAGCCGCGCATGCCCAGCTTGTCCAGCTTCTGGGCGCGGGAGAAACCGGGGAAGTCGCGCTCGACGATAAAGGCGGTGATGCCGCGCGGGCCGGCGTCCGGTTCGGTCTTGGCGTAGATCACATAGGTGTGGGCATCGGGGCCGTTGGTGATCCACATTTTGTTGCCGTTGAGCACGTAGCGGTCGCCTTTTTTGTCGGCGCGCAGGCTCATGCTTACCACGTCGGAACCGGCGCCGGGTTCGCTCATGGCGAGCGCGCCGATATGCTCGCCGCTGACCAGTTTGGGCAGGTACTTCTGGCGCTGGGCGTCGTTGCCGTTCAGGTAGATCTGGTTCACGCACAGGTTGGAGTGGGCGCCGTAGGAGAGGCCGATGGACGCGGAGGCCCGGGAGATTTCCTCCATCACCAGGGTGTGGGCCAGATAGCCCAGGCCGGCGCCGCCGTATTCCTCGCCCACGGTGACACCCAGCACGCCCAGATCGCCGAGCTTCTTCCACAGCTCGTTGGGGAACAGGTTGTCCTGGTCCACGCGCGCGGCGATCGGTGCGATCTCCTTGCGGGCGAAGGCGCGGGCGCTGTCCTGCAGCGCGGTGAGGGTGTCGTCGAACTGAAAATCCAGGCCGCCGTTAAACATCGTTTTCCTCCAATTCCTTCAGCGCCTGCCTGGCGCGTTCCTCGGCCGCGTCCAGGTCCTGTTGCATGACCTGGATGTCGACCAGTTGTTGTTGCAGCTGGGTACGTTTCTCTTCGATTTTTTCAAGCANGGCACCGAGCTGCTGGCGGTTGTCGCCNGTGGGCTGGTAGAGGCGGATCAGATCGCCGGATTCCGCCAGCGAGAAGCCCAGGCGCTTGCCGCGCAGGATCAGCTTCAGGNCGACCCGGTCCGCCGGCGAGTAAATGCGCGTCTGGCCGCGCCGGCGGGGCGTAAGCAGGCCCTGGTCTTCGTAAAAACGGATGGTGCGCGTGGTCACGTCGAATTCCCGTGCCAGCTCGCCGATGCCGTAGCTTTGCTTGAGTGTCATGGCGGAAAAGATTAGGGGAAGTTTACGTTAACGTAAAGTGGTCGCTGAAGGTGTTGCGCCCCTGACTAGCCTGCCCGGTTGGACGATGTTACCTTTAGCGCCTTCTTCGTCCGAGGATGGTGGACGGGTGATTTACCGAAAAGATCGCAAGGTTCTGAAACGAGTCGACTACGGGGCCGCCAAAAACTCTCTGATGGGGGTGTTGGCGGCCCTTGTGGTTTATGCGNTGGTGACCGCCTGGGGCGGTGTCTACCGGGCTTACGAGCTGGAGACGCTGATCGCCGGCGGCGCCGTGGTGNTGGTGACCGCCTACCGGNTGTGGCTGGTGGCGCGCTTTGACGCCCTNTACGGCGCCGGGCCGGCCCGCTGGCGCCGGCTGTTCGCGCTCGGCCTGATTCTGCACGCCCTGGTCTGGGGGGTGCTGCCCGCCTGGCTGGTGTGGCGGGTCGGCACCGGCTTCAACGTCTTCGTGGTGATTCTCTACAACGTCGGCGTGACCACCGCGCTGGGCAGCTCCTGGATGGCCGGCCTGCGGGTGCGGCAGGTGTATATCCTGCTGATGTTCCTGCCGCTGATCGCCTCGCTGTTCCTCGCCGCCGGGCTGCAGGAGTGGCTGCTGGGCCTGCTGGTCACTTCCTACACCTTCTACCTGTTCCGTCTTTACCGTGGCCAGTACGAGCTGTTCTGGCACGCGGTCACCCGGGAGCGCCGCGGGTCTTCCGAGCGGCGCCGGGATCTGCCGGCCAACACCGACATCCAGCTCAGTCTGGTGTACCGGCTCGCCCACGAATTGCGCACCCCGATGAATTCGGTGATGGGCATGATGTCGCTGCTGGAGGACACCCGGCTCAGCGATGAGCAGCAGGAATACCTGCAGGTGGCGGGGCAGAGCGGCAAGCTGATGATCAGCCTGATCGACGACGTGCTCGACTACTCCCGGATTCTCACCGGCCGCATCACCCTGAGCCCGGACTATTTCGACCTGCGCGGCGCCCTGGAGCAGACCCTGGAGGCCTTCGGCCCCATGGCCCAGTCCAAGAATCTGGAGCTGTCGGCGGTGGTGGATCGCATGCTGCCGAAACGGGTGCGTGGCGACCGGGACCGCCTGTTGCAGGTGCTCACCAATCTGCTTAGCAACGCGATCAAATTCAGCGAGCGCGGTGAAATACGCCTGGACGTGGATTTCACCGCCGAAGGCGAAAGCGACGGCGTGTTGCGGGTGCGGGTCAGCGATCAGGGCCAGGGCATGGACACCGAGACCCTCAAGCATCTGTTCGAGGATCAGTTCCTGGCCGGTGCCCAGGACGCCTTCAGCACCCGTCACGCGGGTTTCGGGCTGCTGGTCTGCAAGGGCCTGATCGAGGCCATGGGTGGCATGATCGGCGCTGAAAGCAATCCCGGTGAGGGCTCCACCTTCTGGTTCACGGTGCGCCTGGGCATGCAGGCGAACATGAGCGAGAGCACCAAGCTGGCCGGTGCCGTGGGTCAGGTGCAGGGCCTGGCGGTAGGCACCAGCAGCGGCTCCCTGGCCTGTCTGCAGGAGGAGTTCGAAGCGCTGGGCAGTTACTGCCAGGGCGCCCGGGATTACGACCAGGCGCTGCAGGCGGTGCGCGCCGGTCATCGCGAGCACAGTGAGTTTGAGCTGCTGTTGGTGGACACCCACGGACGCCGGGAGTCGGCGCTCAACCTGTGTCGCACCGTGCTGGAAGACCCCGGGCTGCGGCCCATGAAGCTGATGCTGATCTGCGCCATCGAGGAGCGCGGCGAGCCGGCGGTGCAGCGGCTGGTGGACAAACACGGGCTGGTGGTGCTGGTGCGTCCGGTACACCGCACCGGGCTGCGCGTGGCGCTGGGCAAGTTGCTGGGCGTGCCGCGCCAGATGCCGGTGCCGGATCTGCCCACCGAAACCCCGGAAGAGCGCCAGCGACGCAAGCTCTATCGATTGCTGCTGGTGGAAGACAACGAAGTGAATCAGCTGGTCACCCGTGGCATGCTCGGCAAGCTCGGCTACCAGGTTAAAACGGTCAACAACGCGGAAACCGCCCTCGCCCTGCTGGAGCAGGAAAGCTTCGATCTGATTCTGATGGACTGCATGATGCCGGAGCTGGACGGTTTCACCGCCACCCGTACCCTGCGCGAAAGAGAGCAGGCCGCGGAGCGCACCCGCACCCCGGTGATCGCGATCACCGCCAACACCGCCGAGGGCGTTCAGGCCAAGTGCCTGGCGGCCGGCATGGATGACTTTCTCGCCAAACCCGTGCATCTTCAAGAGCTGGAAACCGTGCTGCGGCGCTGGTTGCTCCACGACGTGGATACCGATGGGGAAGGTAACGACGACGAATGACAACAACGAGGGAACTGCCATGAGCCGACGGGCCCTGCTGTTGGGCGCCACCGGTCTGGTTGGCGGGCATTGTTTGCGCCTGCTGCTGGATTGCGACGCCTACCAGGAAGTACGGGTGCTGACGCGCCGGCCACTGGGGATCGACCATCCAAAACTGATCGAGAAGGTGGTGGAGCCGGCGCAATTCGACAAGGAAACCGAATTCTTCCAGGTCGACGATGTGTTCTGCGCCCTGGGCACCACCCTGAAACAGGCCGGCTCGAAAGAGGCGTTCCGCGAGGTGGACCTGGGCCTGATCACCGCGGTGGGCCGGGCGGCGCGCGACGCCGGCGTGCAACGCTTTATGATGGTGTCGGCGGTCAACGCGAATGCCCATTCGCCGTTTTTCTATGCGCGCACCAAAGGGCAGGCGGAGCGCGAATTGAAAGCGCTGAAGCTGCCGTTGCTGGCGCTGTTCCAGCCGTCCTTGCTGCTCGGCGAGCGGGAGCGGCCGCGCCCGGTGGAAGCGTTCGGGATTCGTTTCTCGAAAATCATCGACCCGATCACCCGCTGGACCGACGCGCACTGGCTGCCGGTGAGCGGCGAGCGGGTCGCCGAGGCGTTGGTGGGCATGGCGCTGGAAGGCCCGGCCACCGGAGTCTATCGGGTGCGCTTCCGCGATTTCGTGGTGTATGCCGGCAAGTTTCGAGAAAAGTATCCACGGCCCGAAAAGGAGTGAAGATGAGTTTTGTCACCTGTGATTTGTGCGACGACAACGCGGACCTGGTGTCCGTGGTCACCGGCCTTAACTGGTTCAGCTACGGGGGCCGCGGCGCCTTCGGCGGTGAAATCGTCACGGTGAAATGCTTCGAGGACAATTCCCGCGTCAAGGAGCACCTGGGCACCGACGGTACCGGCAAGGTGCTGGTGGTGGACGGCGGCGGCAGCCTGCGCAACGCCCTGATCGGCGACATGATCGCTGAAAACGCCGTGAAAAACGGCTGGGAGGGCGTGATCATCCACGGCGCCTGCCGCGATGTGGACGAGCTGGCCAAACTGGATATCGGCGTGCTGTCTCTCGGTTGCGTGCCGATCAAATCCGTGCGCCGGGACGAGGGCCAGCTGAACATCGACATCACCTTCGGCGGGGTGACGTTCCGCCCGGGCGAGTTCGTCTACGCCGACAACAACGGTGTGATCACCGCCCCCAAAGCCCTGATTTAAAGGGCCGCGGGCGGGTTTTGCGAAAATTTATACTTTATTGACATTTATCCCCGCCCGCCCGGTTGTCACCCGGTTAACATCTGTTTGATGATAGCGGCGTCGAGCCGGTCCAGGCTCGGCGACATCAGGCAGCGGGGTTGTGTACATGGAGCGTTTTCGTTGGTGGCCGGTGCTGATGCTGTGGCTGCCCCTGGCGGTCTTGCCGCTTCCGGCATCGGCTTTTTCATTTGACGATGTGATTGAAAAGGCCAGGGCGCTGGCCGATGAGTCCTACCAGGCGCCGACGCCCATTCCCGCCTTTCTCCGCGAACTCACCTACGAGCAGTACCAGGGCATCCGCTTCAAGCCGGAGAACAGCCTGTGGATCAAGAGCAATGCCCGCTTTCAGGTGATGCTCATGTCGCCGGGCCTGTATTTCAAGCATCCGGTGGTGCTCCATGAAGTGGACGCCGAGGGCGTCCACCCGATCACCTACAACAAAGCCGACTACAACTACACCAATGAAGAGCTGGCCAAGCGGATCCCGGCGGATCTCGGCCACGGCGGCTTTAAGCTCACCTATCCGTTGCNGGGTCCGGACAGTCGCAATCAGTTTCTGGTGTTCGCCGGGGCCAGCTACTTCCGTGCCGTCGGTCGCGACAACAGCTTCGGCCTGTCGGCCCGGGGCGTGGCGGTGAACACCGGGCTGCCCTCCGGCGAACAGTTCCCGTCGTTCACGGAGTTCTGGCTGGTGCGCCCGGACGCGAAGGCGGACAGCATGACCGTTTACGCCTTGCTGGACGGCCGCAGTCTCACCGGCGCCTACCGTTTCGACGTGCGCACCGGTGATAACACGGTGATGGACGTGCAGGCCCGTCTGTTCATTCGCAGCGACATCGAGAAGCTGGGCGTCGCGCCGCTCACCAGCATGTTTTTCTACGGCGGCAATACCGCCCGTCCGCGCGGCGAGTGGCGGCCCCGGGTGCACGATTCCGGCGGCCTTCTGCTGCAAAACGGCGTCAGCGGCGAGTGGCTGTGGCGGCCGCTGCTGAATCCGAAAAGCCTGAAACTGGACTATTTCCAGACCGAATCGGTGCGGGGCTTCGGCCTGATGCAACGCCAGACCAACTTCGAGGATTTTCAGGATTACGGCGCCAACTACCATCGCCGCCCCAGTGCCTGGGTGCAGCCCAAGGGCGACTGGGGCAAGGGCCGGGTGGTGCTGGTGCAACTGCCCACCAACAACGAAACCAACGACAACATCGTGGCATTCTGGACTCCGGACGAGCCGGTGCGCGAAGGCCAGTCGCTGTCGTTCGATTATTCCCTCAAGGTGGGTGGCCCATCGGTGAGCGGCGGCGACCGGGCCCGCGCGGAGAGAACCTTTGTCGGCGACGGCAATCGGGTCGGCGGCGGCACCGTGGAGGGCGCCTACCGGGTGATCGTGGATTTCGCCGGCGGACCGCTGAAGGATCTGCCCGCCGACGCGCCGGTGACCAGCGCCGTGACCGCCGGCGGCGACGCCGAGGTAATCGAGCATTTCGTCGAATTCCTGAGCCCGGTGAACCGCTGGCGGCTCTCGATCCTGGCGAAGCCGGCGGAGGGCCAGCCGCTGGCGTTGCGCGCCTTCCTCAAGAACGAGGAGGAGGCCGTCTCCGAAACCTGGTCCTATGAGATCCCCGCCGACAACGACATTCTGGGCGAGGCCCGCTGATGCCGTATCACGAGGTGGAAGAGACGCTGGCCCGGGCGCTCACCTATCTGCGTCTGTCCGGGATCACGGTGACGCCGGAGGTGGCCCGGCGCGCGCTTCGGCTGGTGGACAGCGCCCTGGAAGAGGGGGAGCAGCGGCTGCTGGCCCGGGTGATGGAGCGGCTGCCGGACACCTTTCCGCTGCCGGAAGAGGCGCTGCCCCCGCAAACGCCGCCGCTGCACCACGCCAGCCTTCATTACGCGGATTCGCTATGAGCGGGGCCGGCGAGGCGCAATCGGTGCCCGGCCTCACCGGTCGCTGGAAGGCGGTGGCGGTGGTGCGCCGCGCGGTGCTGACTCTGCTGGTGGTCGGCCAGACCCTGGCCGGTGTTTACGGCATGTTGTCGGTGCTGCCGTACCACGGTGGCGATCTGCTGGAACAAAGTATCCTGCTGTTGTTCGCGCTGCTGTTCGCCTGGATCTCGGTGGGTTTCTGGACCGCCATGCTGGGCTTCTACATGCGCCGCCGCGGCGGTGATCCGCAATCGCTGGCGCGCCGCCACGACGCCGCCACCCTGGCGGCCACGCCCCTGGCCCGCACCGCGCTGGTGCTGCCGATCTATAACGAACCGGTGGACCGCACCCTGGCCGGCCTGCGCGCCACGGTGGAGTCCCTGCGCGCCAGCGGGCAGCTGGACCACTTTGATTTTTATATCCTCTCCGACAGCCGCGACGCGGACGTGTGGCTGGCGGAGCGGGCCGGCTGGTACGCGCTGTGCCGGGAGCTGGGTCTGGAAGGCCGTCTGTTCTACCGGCACCGGCCGGTCAACCTGAACTTCAAAAGCGGCAACGTGGCCGATTTTCTGCGCCGCTGGGGCGCTGACTACCGCTACATGGTGGTGCTGGACGCGGACAGCGTGATGGGCGGCGACACCCTGGTGCGCATGGTGCGGCACATGGAGCTGGCGCCGCGCATCGGCATTCTGCAAAGCAGCCCCTCGCTGATCAACGCCCGGTCCGCGTTCGCCCGTTTTCAGCAGTTCGCCAACCGCATCTACGGGCCCCTGTTCAGCACCGGTCTCGCCGCGCTGCAGTTGGGTGAAGCGGCCTACTGGGGCCATAACGCGATCATCCGCATCGAGCCGTTCATGGCGCACTGCGGCCTGCGCCGCCTGTCCGGGTTCGGCCTGTTCAAGGGCTCGATCATGAGCCATGACTTCGTCGAGGCCGCCTATATGGGCCGCGCCGGCTACCAGGTGTGGATGGAGCCGGAACTCCACGAGAGCTATGAAGAATCGCCGCCCACCCTGGTGGACGAGCTCACCCGGGACCGGCGCTGGACCAAGGGCAACATGCAGCACATCTGGCTGCTGTTGTTCGGCCGCCGCATCCGTTTCGCCCACCGCATGGCGTTCATCAACGGCATTCTGTCCTATCTGGCGTCACCGGTGTGGTTCGTGTTTCTGGTGCTCACCAGCATCGAGGCCACGCGGCTGACGCTGTGGCCGATCGACTACTTTCCCGATCCGCAGAACAGCATGTTTCCGGTGTGGCCGGAGTGGCACCCGCACTGGGCGGTGGCGATGATTCTGAGTACCTTTTTCCTGCTGTTCTTTCCGAAATTCCTGGCGGTGGCGGATGTGCTGCTCAGCGGCGGCCGGCGTCGGTTCGGCGGCTTCTGGAAGCTGCTGATGTCGGTGTTTCTGGAACTGCTCGTGTCCATGCTGCTGGCGCCGATTCGCATGCTGGCGCACAGCCGCTACGTGCTGGAGGCGCTGTTCAACGTGTCGCTGCACTGGGGCGGGCAGAACCGCACCGATGAAACCGGCTGGGGCCAGGCGCTGATCAGCCAGGCGCCGGGCACGCTGCTGGCCGGCGGTTGGGCGGCGCTGGCCCTGTGGCTGGATCCGATGTTCTTTTACTGGTCGCTGCCGGTGGCGTTGCCGCTGATTCTGGCGGCGCCCACGTCGGTATTGCTGAGCCGGGTGGCGATCGGCCAGTGGCTGCGNGAGCGCGGCCTGCTGCTGACNCCGGAAGAGCAGCGCCTGATCCCNCTGGTGAGCACGGTGGCCGAGCCGGCGCCGCTCAACCCCACGCCGNTGAGCGCCTTCGAGGTGGCGGTGATNGANCCGCGCCTCAACCGTCTGCACCGGGCCCAGGCGCGCCACCGCCGGACCGTGGAGCCGGATACCCTGCGCCAGTGGGCGCAANNCTGCCTNGAGCAGGGGCCGGNCNCGCTTAACCGCTTCCAGCTCAACGCGCTGGCCCGNGACGCGGACAGCCTGGCNTGGNTGCACCGCCAGGCCTGGCGCGCCACGCCGGACGGCTATTGGGGNCGCCGCATCGGCCAACTCGGGGTGGCCGTGCGCGGGGCCTGACGGTAGGCTTTATTGAAACGCTTCCAGGGAACGAAGCCATGCTGAATACATTACAGGTAAGGGATTACATGATCCGCGACCCTTTCTTACTCTCTCCCGCCATGTCGGTCACCGACGCCATTGCGGTCTTGCTGGCCCAGGGCCTGGCGGGCGCGCCGGTGGTGGAGCAGGGCCGGCTGGTGGGCATGTTCTCCGAATCCGACGGGTTGAAAGGCGCCCTCGACGCGGGCTACCACCAGACCGGCATCGGTCTGGTGGCCGACTATATGAGCCGGGAGGTGAACCGCCTGGACTGCCACGCCACGGTTCAGGAAGCGGCGGAGATGTTTCTTCGTAACCATCGCCGTTGTCTGCCGGTGGTGGACGGCCAGCGGCTGGTGGGGCAGCTGAGCCGCTGCGATATTNTGCGCGCCGTCTCCGCCCGGGCGGAGAGCGCGCCGCTGGAACACANAAGCAACTAGAACTAAGGGGGAACACCATGAACCAGCCTTACGCCGCGCCGGGGGCGGATCTCCAGTCCGNANCGCAAAGCCGGTATCAGCCTCGGTTATTCCAGGTGAAGGGGCGTCTCGGCAGAGTGCGCTACTTCGTCTATGCCCTCACCATTACCCTGATCGTTTACCTGGTATTCGCCGCCGTGGCGGCGGTCGCCGCGCTCGCCGGGCAGCCCGCTTCGGAGCCCGGCGGGGTGATGTTCTCGGTGATGATGCTGGTGCTCGCGGTGGGTGGTGTGTTCGCGGCCGTGATGAGCATTATTTACGGCGTGCGCCGACTGAATGATATGAACGTGAGCGGCTGGCTGATCCTGCTGATGTTCGTACCNCTGGCCAACTTCGTCATGGCACTGGTGATGCTGTTCGTTCCCGGCAGCGACGGCGACAACCGGTACGGCCCCGCGCCGACCCCCAACGGCGGTGGTTTGATCGCCGCTCTGGTGGTCATGCTGCTGGTGATGGTGGGATGGATCGGGATGATCAGCGCGGTGGCGCTGCCCGCCTATCAGGATTACGTGGANCGCGCGCAAATGCACCAGATGCAGCGCTAAAAAAAGGGCCTCCGANTGGAGGCCCTTTTTTTTGATCGACGGTTTCGTCGGGAAACCGGGATCACTTACGGCAGCAGATGCTTCACCGCGTCACGCTCTTCGGCCAGCTCGGTTTCGGTGGCGGTCATGCGCTCGCGGGAGAAGTCATTCACTTCCAGGCCCTGAACGATTTCCCAGTCGCCGTTTTTGCAAACGCACGGGTAGGAGTANATCAGACCTTCCTGNATGCCGTAGGAGCCGTCGCTGTAGATGCCCATGGACACCCAGTCGCCGTCGTCACTGCCCAGCGCCCAGCTGCGCATGTGATCGACCGCNGCGTTGGCGGCGGACGCGGCGGAGGACGCGCCCCGTGCCTTGATGATGGCGGCGCCGCGCTGCTGCACGGTGGGGATGTAGTCGTTCTCGTACCAGTCCTGCTCGACCTGATCGATGGCGGCTTTGCCGTCCACTTCGCAGTGGTGCAGATCCGGGTACTGGGTGGAGGAGTGGTTGCCCCAGATGGTCATCTTCTTAACGTCGTTGATGCTCTTGCCCAGCTTGTTGGCCAGCTGCGCCATGGCGCGGTTGTGGTCCAGGCGGGTCATGGCGGTGAACTGACGCGGATCGATGTCCGGCGCGTTGCGCTGGGCGATCAGGGCGTTGGTGTTGGCCGGGTTGCCGACCACCAGCACCTTGATGCCACGGCTGGCCACTTCGTTGATGGCCTGGCCCTGGGCGGAGAAGATCGCCGCGTTGGCCTCCAGCAGGTCCTTGCGCTCCATACCCGGGCCGCGCGGACGGGCACCGACCAGCAGGGCGTAGTCGGCGTCCTTGAACGCCACCTTGGCGTCGTCGGTCTGCACGATGCCGTCGACCAGCGGGAAGGCGCAGTCTTCCAGCTCCATGGCCACGCCTTTCAGCGCTTCCAGGGCGGGGGTGATTTCGAGAAGCTGAAGGATAACCGGCTGGTCTTTACCGAGCATGTCGCCGGAGGCGATGCGGAACAGCAGGGAATAGCTGATCTGGCCAGCGGCGCCGGTGACAGCTACGCGTACGGGTGCTTTCATTAAAAATCTCCTTGGAATCGTCGGGAGAACTGAGGAGCCTCTGAATACGACCTTGGCTAGGAAGTGCGCATTCGGAGGTTCCCCGGGCCGCGCGCATTATAGAGTAGCTGATGGGCGAGCGCACGGATCGGTGCGGATCGGCGCCAAACCGGCGTCTCAGTGGCCGCCGCTTTCCCGGTAGCTCACCGGGGTGACGCCGAACCAGCGCTTGAAGGCGCGGTTGAAGGCGCTCTGCTCGGAATAGCCCAGGTCCAGGGCGATCTGGTTCACCGAGCGGTTGCTGTGCAGCAGCCAGTCGCAGGCCAGCCGGCGCCGCTCTTCTTCCAGCAGGGTGGAAAAGTCCGCCTGCTCGGCGCGCAGGCGGCGGCGCAGGGTCCAGGGTTTGACCCCCAGGCGTTCGGCGATCGGTTCCAGCTGCGGCACGCCGTCCACCAGCCGCTGCTGGATTTCCAGGCGCACCTGCTCCAGCAGGTTGTCGCGCGCCCGGTACTGGGTCACCGCCCGCTGCATCCGCGAACGGGCGATGCGGTTCACCTCCGGATCGGCGTCGCGCAGGGGCAGATCCAGCATGGCTTCATCGATGATCAGGGCGTTGCAGGGCTGGGAGAACGACACCGGGCAGCCGAACAGGCGCTGGTACTCGCCGCTGTCGCCGTGGGCCGGGTGCCGGAAGTGCACCGCCACGGGGTTGAGCTCGGCGCCCAGTATCCAGCGGCCGAACACCACCGCGCCGGCGTAGAAGGCGTCCACCCGGTGCGGCGAGGTGGGCAGGTCCTCGAACGGCGTATCGAGAATCAGCCAGAGTTCGTGATCGTGCCATTCGAAGCGCAGGTCGGCGAATTCGGTGGTCACCCGCGCGAACGGAATCATCAGCTCGATGGCGTCGCGCAGGGTGGCGCTGGACATGCTGGCGTAACCCAGCTCGCCCATGAAGCGTGGCCGGATGCATTCGCCCATGTGCAGCCCGAACAAGGGGTCGCCGCTGCCTTCCAGGGCCAGTTCGAACAGCCGGTTTTCGACCTTCAACGGCACCCGGGCCCGGGGCGATTCCAGCTCCGCCTCGCTCACCCCCAGGCGCACCAGGGCGTCGCTGAGGTCCACGCCCGCGTGCAACGCGGCGTCGAGCAGATACTCGATCCAGAACGAGGCCACGGTCAGTGAATGCATGGAAGGCGGATGGGAATCAGACATAGCGGAAGTCAACGTGATTGACGCCGGCCAGTCAATGACGGGAAAGCGACCGGGCCGGCACGGCCCGGTCAGGCTCGATCATTTCGCTTTCTGTTCGCGGGCCAGTTTATTGACCTTGCGGTTGATGCGGTCGAGCTTTTTGTTCAGGGCGTCCATTTCGTCGCGGGTGGGCAGGCCGAGGGTGTGGGCCAGACGCGCGCGCCACTGTTCCGCGTCGCCGCTCTTGCCGGCTTTGGCGCGCAGGGATTCCCCGCTTTTGATCAGCTCCTGAAAGAATTCGTTACCGGATTCGCTAAGCCGGGTCACCGCGCCCTGGGCCGCTTTGCTAAGCTTGTCCGCCGTGGCGCTGATTTCCGTGCTGAGATCGGACAGCTTCGCGTTCAGGGTGGTGGCCGGGGATTCGGTGTTTGCTTGTGTGTCGCTCATGAGTAAGGGTCTCCTTATCCAACGTCAGTGGCACTGATGGTAAGCAACCCGGCGTTTCGGGTATCTTTTGTTGTCTGACAATTAAACAAGGTGTTCCGCCGAGCCGGGACACATCGGGAGAGAGTGCATGAAGGTAGAGCTTCCCCAGGGTGGGTATCAGGGCCTCGCCGGCGACGGCGTGGTGGAATTCCGGGGCGTGCCGTTCGCGCGGCCGCCGGTGGGCGAGCTGCGGTTCAAGGCGCCCCGGCCGTTGCCGGACAGCGACCGGAGCGTCAACGCGGACCGCTATCCGTTGCCGTCGCTGCAGGTCAAGAACCCGCTGATGGGGGTGGAAGAGTCCGGGGAAGACTGCCTGTACCTGAATATCTGGGTGCCGGAGGGGGAGGGCCCCTTCCCGGTGATGCTCTGGTACCACGGTGGCGGCTATATCGCCGGTTCGGTGTCCCAGCCGCTGTATAACGGCGCCGCCCTGGCGGCCAGCCAGAAGGTGGTGGTGGTGCACGCCGCCTACCGGTTGGGCGCCCACGGGTTCGCCGACTTCGCCGCCATCGCCCCGGAGCTGGAGGCGGACAGCAACCTGGGCCTGCGCGACCAGGTGGCGGCGCTGGAATGGGTCAACCGGCACATCGAAGCGTTCGGCGGCCGGCCCGACCGGGTCACCCTGTTCGGCGAATCCGCCGGCGGCTTCAGTGTCGCCACCCTGATGGCCACGCCCCGCGCCCGGCCCCTGTTCCAGGGCGCCATCGTGCAATCCGGCGCCGGCGACTTCGCGCTCGCCCCGGAAGAGGTGGCCAAGGTCACCCGCGCCTTCGTGGAGGCCCTGCCGGGCGAGGGCGGCGCCGCCGACAAGCTGCGCCAGGCCGACCCGAAAGCCTGGATCGCCGCCCAGAACCAGGCCCTGCGCACCCTGGTCAATCGTGGCCTGCGCGACACCACGCCGCAATTCGCGATGAATTTCCAGCCGATGGTGGACGGCGACCTGCTGCCGCGCCTGCCGGTGGACGCCATCGCCGACGGCGAGGCCCGCGATATCGCCCTGATGGCCAGCGTCTGCCGCGACGAATACCACTTTTTCCAGTACGCCGGGCCGATGGCGGGCTTCCCCTCGGTGGAGGAGTTGCGCCGCTTCGACGAAGCGGAGATCCTGCGCCGCTTCCAGCGCGCGCTGCCGCGGCACGGCCAGCAGGCGCTGAGTTACTACCAGCGCACCGTCACCCCGGACCCCCAGCGCAGCAACATGGACTGGTTCTCGGCCATGGAGACCGACCGCCTGTTCCGAGTGCCCACCCTGCGGCTGCTCGACGCCCAGGCCGCCCACCGGGACGACACCCGGGGCTTCCAGTTCACCTGGACCAGCGAGCAGTTCGGCGTGCCCATGGGCGCCTGCCATGTGATCGACGTGCCGTTCGTGTTCGGCGTCACCGACACCCCGGCGGGCATGTTCTTCACCGGCGGCGGCGAACCGGCCCGCGCCCTGGCCGCCGAGGTACAGAAAGTCTGGGGGGATTTCGCCCACGGGCGGGCGGTGCCGGGCCCGGCCTGGAAGGACACCCGCCGGGTGCGCCAGTTCGGCCCCGGCGACGTCGAAGCCGCCTTGCTGGACGCGGACGGCGAAGCCCTGTGGGCGGACATCATTCCCGTACCGGGGACTGCAAAACCGGGCCAGGGCGCGTAAAATAGCGGCCCTGTCACCCCTCAGGAGTACCCCGATGTCCGTGGCCGAGGCCATTGAAAGCAAAGTGCGCGACGCCCTGCCGGTCGCGCACCTGGAACTGGAAAACGAAAGCCACCGGCACAATGTGCCGGCCAACTCGGAAACCCACTTCAAACTGGTGCTGGTGTCCGACGCCTTCCAGGGCCAGATGCCGGTGCGGCGCCACCAGACCGTCTACCAGGCGCTGGCCGAGGAGATGAAAGGGCCGGTGCACGCGCTCGCCCTGCATCTGTTCACGCCGGAGGAGTGGCGCGCCCAGGGCGGCGACGTGGCCGACTCCCCGGACTGCCGGGGCGGCGACGGCCAGGCCAAGGAGAAGGCGCGATGAGTGCGGCCCCGCACCACGGCGAGGGGCCCATCGTGGTGGCGGCCTTGTACCGCTTTACCCGCCTCGACGACTACCAGGCCCTGCGTGAGCCGCTGCTGGCGGCGATGCTTGAGCGTGACGTGCGCGGCACCCTGTTGCTGGCCCACGAAGGCATCAACGGCACCATCTCCGGCGCCCGTGACGATGTCGACGCGATCGTCGGCTGGCTGCGCGCTGACCCCCGGTTCCAGGACATGGAATACAAGGAGTCCTTCGCCGCCGAGCACCCTTTCCTGCGCACCAAGGTGAAGCTCAAGAAGGAGATCGTCACCATGGGCGTGGAGGATCTCGACCCCAACGCCAACCGGGGTACCTACCTGGAAGCCGAGGAGTGGAACCGGGTGATCGCCGATCCGGAAACCCTGGTGATCGATACCCGCAACGACTACGAGTACGAAGTGGGCACCTTCGAGGGCGCGGTCAATCCCAACACCAAGGCGTTCCGGGAATTCCCGGAGTACGTGAAGCAGCACCTGGACCCCGCCAAGCACAAGAAAGTGGCGATGTTCTGCACCGGCGGTATTCGCTGCGAGAAGTCCACCGCCTACCTGCGCGAGCAGGGCTTCGAGGAGGTCTACCACCTCAAGGGCGGCATTCTGAAGTACCTGGAGGAGACGCCGCCGGAGGTGTCGCTGTGGCGGGGCGAGTGCTTTGTGTTCGACGAGCGCGTCACCGTGGACCAGTCGCTGCGGCCGGGCGGCTATGATCAGTGTCACGCCTGTCGGCGGCCGATCAGCGAGGATGACAAGGCCTCGCCGCTGTACCAGAAGGGTGTGTCCTGCGCGCGTTGTTACCATGAATCGTCGGCGGAGCAGAAGGCGCGCTTCGCCGAGCGCCAGAAGCAGATCGAGCTGGCCCGGCAGCGGGGGACCCGGCATTTGGGTGTCGATCAGCACGCTGATGGCGATCCTTCCCAGGACTGAGTCGTCCTGCTGTCTTGGCGGCTCCGTAGCCCGGTTCGGTCTCGGTGCTTGGGTCCAGGACCCGCCGTGAATCCATCCCTGGAGGCTTGTGTTCGGCTCCCTGCCTCACACAGTCCTGGACCCAAGCACCGAGACCGAACCTCCTGAATGGCGCCAGCGGCCACGGCGGCTACGAAGCAAGGTTTGTGGGAGCGGGCCCTGCCCGCGAAAGGGTGGCCTTAGCCACCCGGCGGGATTCCAGAGACCTTGTTTGTGCGGTCGTTAAAGGTCTCTCTGGGATCCTGCCGGGAGCTTCGCTCCCTTTCGCGGGCTGGGCCCGCTCCCACAGGTCCGCTCCTAAACGCTCGATTCGGTGGCCGGGGCGGGGTCTTTGCCGGGTTCGGGGTGGCAGCCGGCCTGGCCGCGCCAGTCCGGGGCCAGGCCGAAGCGCAGTTCGCCGGTGGTGATGGTGCTGGTGCCGGAGAAGAAGAACATGCCCGCGGTGATCAGCTGCAGGCTGAGGATCACGCCGGGCTGCCAGAGCGCCTCGAGGCCGGCCATCAGCGAGGGTGGCGCGGCGGTCGAGGCCGGCAGCAGCAGGCTGATCAGCACGCCGTAGCCGGCGGCCAGCAGGGCCATGCTCTGGTAGGCGGAGAAGCGGCGGCTGCCGCCGCGATAGTCGGCGCGCAGAAATTCCGAGTAGACCCGCCACAGCTGGCTGCCCACCAGGGCCAGGGCGAACGCCGCCGCGTACAAGCCGTGGAAGAACAGGCTGGCGCAGAACAGCGCCAGGGCGGTGTGCAGCACGCAGGTGACCGCCTGGATCGGTACCACGCGGACCGCTTCCATGTCGCCGGCGAAGGCGATCTTTTTGGTTTTGCCCAGGAACACGTGGTGCAGGCGGCCGAAGCAGCGTTTTGCCCAGCGCGGCGCCTGGTGCACCGGCTTGCCGTAGCAGCAGCCGAAGCTGATGCAGGCCAGGCGGCCGACGCCTTCGCCGAGCACATAGGCGATCGCCATGGCGGCGAGCAGCGGCATGATCGGCAGGGCGGTCTGCCAGGTGGCCCGGGCGATGGCGTCCGCGCCCCAAAGCAGCAGCGGCGCCAGCAGGATACCGATGAAGCTGGCGCCGCCGACGGTGAAGCCGTGGCGGTTCTTTTCCACCACGCTGGCGATGATCTTGGCCGCCGGCAGGCAGATGGCCAGCACCCCGGCGGTGAGCCCCAGGGCGATGGCCAGCGGCACCCGCGAGGCGCCGGTGAGCACGATGAAGGTGGCCACGCCCAGGCCGCCGGCGAGGCCGGTGAACAGCCCGTAGAAGGTGAGGTTGAGTCCGCGCCAGGAGCCGTCGCTGTTCTTCGCCAGGGGCAGGGAAGCGACGAACTGCCAGCGTTCGCGGGGCAGCTCCCGGAACAGCACCCGGTAGACGACGGCGAACACCACGGCCAGAGCCAGTATCAACAGATCCGCGTGCATGGTTTTCTCCCGTGAACGTTGTCCCTTGATCGGTACCGGCAGGCTAGGTCGGCGTCGGGACGTGCCGGTGACAGCGGAGTGACGGTTCGGTGACCGCCGCCGCGTGGACAAGGCGCGGTGACCGAATTATGGTGCATAAAAAAGCACTGGTGCCCGTCCGGGCACACGGGGGATAAACCATGGAAAGGGTAAGCACGCTGATTATCGGCAGCGGCTTCGGCGGTGCCGTGATGGCCTGCCGGCTGGCGGAAAAAGGAGACAAGGTGGTGGTGCTGGAACGCGGACGGCGCTGGCTACCGGAGGATTACCCCAGCGTCAGTCAGCGCGACTGGCTGTGGGACGAGGATCAGCCGGAGCAACAGAACGGCTGGCTGGATTTCCGCTATTTCGGCGACATGAGCGTGGCGCTGGGCGCGGGGGTCGGCGGCGGCTCGCTGATCTACGCCAATGTCAGCGTGGCGCCGCCGCCGGAGGTGTTCGAGCACGGCTGGCCGGAAGCGATCCGCTTCGACACCCTGCGCGAACATTTCCGGGTCAGCGGCGAAATGCTCAATGTGCAGACCCTGCCGGATCACCAGTGGACCCCGCGCACCCGCCTGATGCACGAAGCCGCCGACAAGCTCGGCCAGCGGCACCGCTTTCGCGTGGTGCCCCAGGCGATCAGCTTCGATCCGGACTGGCACGACGGCCTGGACAACGCCTACAGCTATGCGCGCAGCAAGACCTGGACCAACGCCCAGGGGCGCACCCAGGGTACCTGCGTGCACTGCGGCAACTGCGACCTGGGCTGCCCGGTGCAGGCCAAGAACACCCTGGACCTCAACTATCTGGCCCGGGCCGAGCAGAAGGGCGCGGAGATCCGGCCGCTGCACCACGTGCGCTGGATCCGGCCGCTGCAGGGCGGCGGTTACGAGGTCGGCGTCAACGACCTGGACGCCCGCGCCTGGCGGCTGATCCGCGCCGACAAGGTGATCGTCGCCGCCGGCAGTGTCGGCTCCACCGAGTTGCTGCTGCGCTGCCGTGATCAGTACAAGACGCTGCCCAAGCTGAGCCGGGCGCTGGGCCGGGGCTGGACCAGCAACGGCGATTTTTTTACCCCGGCGTTTTATCCCGACCGCGATCTGGCGCCGAGCCGGGGACCGACGATTACCTCCGCCATTGATTATCTGGACGGCAGCGATGGCGGGGCGCGCTATTTCGTGGAGGACGGCGGCATTCCGGATCTGCTCGGCAACCTGCTGCGCCATGCCGGCAAACACCCCAAGCTGGCGCGCACCCGGCTGGCGGCGGCGCTGCTGGAATACCGCCGCGACAACACCCCGTTCGAAAACATGATGCCCTGGTTCGGGCAGGCCCGGGACGAGCCGGGCGGCCGCTTCTACCTGGGGCGCCGCTGGTACGCGCCCTGGAAGCGCGACCGCCTGCGCCTGAGCTGGGATTACCGCAAGGCGGAGAAGGCGGTGCAGGGGCTGGCGGACCGCCATCTGGCGCTCACCGAGGTCACCGGCGGGCGGGCCAGCACGCCGGCCACCTGGCGCTGGTTCAAGAACCTGATCACGCCGCACCCGCTGGGCGGCTGCAATATGGCCGATACCGTGAAGCAGGGTGTGGTCAACCACGCCGGTGAGGTGTTCAATTATCCTCAGTTGTTCGTGGTCGACGGCGCCACGGTGCCCGGCTCCCTGGGGCTGAATCCGTCGCGGACCATCGCCGCGCTGGCGGAGCACGCCGCCGCGCAATGGCGCTGAACCTTATCCGGCAGCAAGCGAGACCTTATGAGTGACGACAACCGATACCATGTACGCCTGACCGGTGAGCTGATGGGCGGCGCCAACGCCGACCGGGTGGCGGCGAACCTGGCGCGCCTGTTCAAGATGCCGCACGAGAAGGCCGCCTTGCTGGTCAGCGGCAAACCACGGGTGGTCAAGAAGGACGCGGACGAAGCCACGGCGCGCAAATTCCAGGTGGCCCTGCGGCAGGCCGGCGCCCGCTGCGAGCTGTTGCCGGTGGGCGGCGAAGCCAGCACTCCGGCGTCCCCGGAGCCTGAACGGCCGGAGCCGGCACGCCAGGAGGCGGCGGCATCAGCCTCCCCGGCACCGGCGGCGGCCGGGCATCGGGACGGTGATATCGAGACGGTGGGTACCATCCGCACCGGCGGCACCGGTTTCAGCGGGGCTTTCGAGGTGGCGCCGGTGGGCGCGGATCTGGGCACTTCCGAGAGGGCCGCGCCGGCGGCGGCACCGGATATCAGTCATCTGTCCATGGCCGAACCGGGCGCCGATTTGCAGCCGCTCAAAGAGGAGCGGAACGTCGCGGTGCCGGACATCAGCCATTTATCGATCAAACCGGATTAGCGTTTAGACCGGTCAGCCCTGGGGGCCGTCCGGCCCCTGGAAGTGCAGCATCATCTCTTCCAGCACGTCGGGGATGCCGTTGGCCATCTGCCGCACCAGCTGGCTGTCGTTCCAGACTTCGTCCAGCGCCGGGTCGTCGTCGACGCCGGAAATCAGCAGCATGGGCAGCAACCAGGTGGCCATGGGGTCGTCGTCCTCGTCGCTGTGCCAGCGCTCTTCGTGCAGCAGCATGCCGCTCAGGAAACCGGCGCACCAGGACGCCAGATCGGCGCCGTCGTCTTCGCGGTAGGGGTCGAGCAGGCAGGGCAGGGTGATGCGCTCGCCGCCCAGGGTGTCGGTGAGCAGGCGGCCGCGCAGTTCGTCCAGCGCCCCGGCCACCGCCTCCGGCAAGGACATCTCCAGCGCCAGACCGAAATCCGCCGGGCCGTCGTAGGGCCCCACGGTGAAGGCGCAAATCAGCCCGTGGGTCTCCACCCAGGAGGGGGCCTCCTCGCCCTGGCCGGCGAAGTAGGTTTCCACGGTGTGTTTCAGGTGGGGGTTGGAAATTCCGCTCATACTGTCGCCGCTGCCGTTAATTGGGACGGCAAGGATACCCGCTTGCCGACGCCCCTGAAACCGGCGCCCGCGCGCAACTGCTGCGCAGGGTGTCGCGGCCGGCGGCTTTGGCCTGGTAGAGCGCCTGGTCGGCCCGTTCGATGAACGCCAGCGCGGACTCGCCCCAGTGATGGCCGGCCAGCCCGCAGGACAGGGTGATCCGCAGGGACGGGTCGAAGTCATAGCGCTGCTCGGCGAACTTTTCCTTCAGGCGGGTCATGGCCGCCTCGCAATCCGCGTGGTCGGATTGCGGGAACAGCACCACGAACTCCTCGCCGCCATAGCGGGCGAGTACGTCGGAGCGCCGCAGGCACTGGCTGGCGAGCGCGGCGAAGCGTTTCAGCACCTCGTCCCCGGCGGGGTGGCCATAGGTGTCGTTGATGCGCTTGAAGTGGTCCAGGTCCACCACCGCGATATGCAGGGGGATGTGTTCGCGGTCGGTGCGGGAAAGCTCCTCTTCGAGCCGCTCGAGGAAGTGGCGGCGGTTGAACAGGTCGGTGAGTTCGTCGCGGATGGCGATGCTGGCCAGCCGGTCGTGGGCCTGGCGCAGGGATTCTCGCTGGGCGCGGAAGCGCTGCTGGAGGTTGTGAATATAGCCGCCCATGTAGACGAACCAGGCGAGGATCAGCGCCAGCACGCCCCACTGGCTCAACGACAGGGCGAGAATCTGGGTCAGCGGCAACTGCACCCATTCATAGACCAGCAGCACCGTGAACGACAACTGGGCGATCACCGCCATCACGATTTGCTGGCGGCGGTCCAGGGAAAATACCCCGAACGTCATCATGATCAGGTAGAGACTGAGCAGGGCGCCGCGCAGCTCCCGGGCGTAATAGAGCAGCAGGGTGATCACCACGATACCGGCGAACATCTGCGCCATGGTCAGGCTGGGGTCCTTGAAGCGTTCGGTGAAGCCGCTGCGCACCAGCGCGAAGACCACCAGGTTGGCGGCGAACAGGCTGCCGAAGATCAACAGGTGGGGTGTGCGCGGATCGAAGGCGGCGATTTCCACCCCCACCACGGTACCGGCCCAAAGCAGCAGGTAGGAGTAGATGGCCATGAGTTGCCGGCGCAGCCGCAGGGCGCGCTCGGGACGGTGGGAAAGAACCAGCTTCATGTTGTTATTCAATGCAAAGGCCCGCCTGGTTTTTGCCGCCCCTGGCTGCTTCTCAAGGTGTCCAGCCCCTGAGATGAACGCTGCATCTCATACTTTATCATTGTGTTATAGATCACACTTTAGTCTTTGCTGGTACCAAAGCAAGGGTATGACTTGCCGGTCACACCGAAATAGTGCCAGACTCGTCGAGTTAAACAAACGTTTGATTGGTTTTATGAGGATGCCATGTCCACCGATTTGCCTATCGATCTGAGATTGTCCGAGGAGCAGCGCATCAGCCGCGAAGGCATGCGCCGCTTCGCCTCGCAAACACTGGCGCCCGGCGCCCGCGCCGCCGACGAAGCAGCGGCCGCCGATCCCCGGGTGCTGGCGGGCATCGCCGGCTTCGGCCTGACGCTGATGAGCCTGCCCGAAGCCCTGGGCGGCGCCGGGCTGCCGCGCTCGCCGATGGGCAACGTGCTCGCCTGCGAGGACCTGGGCGAGGGTGACCTCAGCCAGAGCCTGGCGGCGTTGGCGCCCCTGGGCGTGGTCAACGCGCTGCTGGACTTCGGCGACGACGCCCAGCACGAAGCCTGGCTGCCCCGTTTCGCCAGCGAAGAGCCGGTGCCGGCGGCGGTGGCGCTGGCGGAGCCGCGCGCCACCTTCGAGCCCGGCGATCCGCGCACCACCGCCCGCCGTGACGGCGACGATTATATCCTGGATGGCGAAAAATGCCTGATCCCGCTGGTCGAGCAGTGCCAGCTGTTTCTGGTGGTGGCCGCCGCCGACGACGGCCCGGCGGCGTTCATTGTCGAGGCGGACAGCGCCGGCCTGAGCCGGGCGCGCCAGGATTACATGGGCCTGCGCAGCGCCGAGCCGGGCACCCTGACCCTGGAAGGGGTGCGGGTGCCGGCCGCGCAGCGCCTCGCCAACTTCGATCTGGAGCGGCTGGTGAGCCTGTCGCGGATCGGTCTGGCGGCGCTGGCCACCGGCTGCTGCCAGGCGGTGCTCGAGCAGTGCGTACCCTACGCCCTGGAGCGCAAGGCGTTCGGTGAAGCGATCGCCCGGCGCCAGTCGGTGGCGTTCATGATCGCCGATATGGGCATCGAAATCGAAGGCATGCGTCTTCTCACCTGGCGGGCCGCCAGCCGCGCGGAACAGGGCCTGCCGTTCCAGCGCGAGGCCTACCTGGCGTTTCTGCAGAGCATGGAGAAAGCCATGCGCATCGCCACCGATGGCGTGCAGGTGTTCGGCGGGGCCGGCTTCGTGCGCGATTACCCGCTGGAAATGTACTACCGGAACCTGCGTGGCCTGTCGGCCCTGCACGGCGCGCTGATGGTGTGAGGAGAGATTCGATGATTAATTTTGAACTGCCCAAGTCCCTGAAAAATCTCCAGAACATGACCCACCAGCTCGCCGAGCAGGGGTTCCGGCCGATCTCCCGCAAGTACGACCGCATCGAGCACGGTGATACTCCGGCGGAGCTCAAGCCGCTGGCGCAGATGATCGCCGCCGGCCGCCCGCGGGGCGGCGGCAAAAGCGACAAGGCGGACGCCGATCCGGAGGCGGTCAAGAACGGCAGCAACCTGATGGGCATCGTCAGCGTCGAGGAGATGTGTTGGGGCGACACCGGCCTGATGCTGTCCCTGCCGGCCTCCGGGCTGGGCAACGCGGCGATCCAGGCGGTCGGCACGGCGGAGCAGAAAGAGCAGTACGGCAAGCTCTACTGCGCCATGGCGATCACCGAGCCGGGCGCCGGCTCCGATTCGGCGGCGATCAGCACCACCGCCCGCCGCGACGGCGACGAGTGGGTGCTCAACGGCGAGAAAATCTACTGCACCGGCGGCCAGCGCTGTGACGCCGTGGTGGTGTGGGCGACGCTGGACAAGTCACTGGGCAAGGCGGCGATCAAGTCCTTCATCGTGCCCCGGGACAACCCCGGCATGCAGCTGGCGCGGGTGGAGGACAAGATGGGCCTGCGCATCTCCGATACCGCCGCGTTGTCTTTCACCGAGTGCCGGATTCCCCTGGATCATGTGCTCGGCTCGGCGGAGATCGCCGACACCGAGGCGGCGCGCAAGAAGGCCTTCGGCGGGGTCATGCAGACCTTCGACAACACCCGGCCGATGGTCGCCGCCATGGCCCTGGGCGTGGCCCGCGCCGCGCTGGAAATCACCACCGAAATCCTGGAAAAAGAAGGGGTTAAGGCGGATTTCTCGAAAACACCTTACAATTCCAGCGCCATTGAGCTGGAGCTCTACCGCCTGGAGGCGGACCTGGACGCGGCCCGTCTGATGACCTACAAGGCGGCCTGGATGGCGGACAACGGCCAGGCCAATTCCAAGGAGGCCTCCATGTGCAAGGCCAAGGCCGGCCGCATGGGCAACGACGTGACGCTCAAGTGCGTGGCGCTGTGCGGCGAGCTGGGCTACTCCGAGCGCTACCTGCTGGAGAAGCTGGCGCGGGATTCCAAGATCATCGACATCTTCGAGGGTACCCAGCAAATCCAGCAACTGATCGTCGCCCGCCATCTTCTGGGGCTCTCCTCCCGGGAACTGAAATGAGTCGCGGCGGCCGGCCGATCTGCTAGCATGCGGGACATTGATACGCCTTCAATGTCCCAAGCAGGAGTCCGGTATGTCGTCATCACTGGCCGATCAGGTGATCTGGATCACCGGTGCCTCTTCCGGCATCGGTGAGGCGGTGGCTTCCGAATACGCCCGCTACGGCGCCAAACTGGTGCTCTCGGCGCGCCGCCGTGAAGAGCTGGAACGGGTGCGCGCCGGGCTGGTCAACGCCGACGAGCATCTGGTGCTGCCGCTGGACCTGACCCACCAGGACGCCATGGCGCCGGCCACGGAAACGGTGCTCCGGCATTTCGGCCGGCTCGATCAGGTGGTGCACAACGGCGGCATTTCCCAGCGCTCGCTGGTGCGCGACACCGACATGGCCGTGGATCGGCGCATCATGGAGGTCAACTACTTCGGCGCCGTGGCGCTCACCAAGGCGGTGCTGCCGGCGTTTATCCGCCAGGGCGGCGGCCGCTTCGTGGTGGTCACTTCGCTGGTGGGCGAGCTGCCCACCCCCAAACGCTCCGCCTACAGCGCCAGCAAACACGCCCTGCACGGCTTCTTCGAGGCCCTGCGCGCCGAGGAATTCGACAACGGCGTGCGCGTGACCCTGGTGCTGCCGGGCTTTATCCGCACCCAGGTGTCGGTCAACGCGCTCACCGCCGACGGCAGCGCCCAGGGCCGCATGGACGACCTGCAGGCCAACGGCATGGACCCGGCGCTGTGCGCCCGGCGCCTGGTGGAGGCCGTGCAGCGCGGCCGCGATCAGGTTATCATCGCCGGCCGCGAGGGGGCCGGGCTCTATTTGAAACGCTGGTCACCGGCCCTGTATCGTCGCGTGATTCGCAAGGTCAAGGTGACCTGAGCCTTTGCCATCATTCCTTCTCCGCTATCCGACAGCCGACTATGAGCACCGCCGACACCTTCGCCGAGACCCAAATGGACGCCAAGCACCGCACCCGTCTCAACAAGCTGCAGAAGAAACTGCGCCGCGAGACCGGCCGGGCGATCGCCGACTTCAACATGATTCAGGACGGCGACAAGGTGATGGTGTGCCTGTCCGGCGGCAAGGATTCCTACACCATGCTGGAGATTCTGCGCAATCTGCAGCACTCCGCGCCGGTGGATTTCGAGCTGGTGGCGGTGAACCTGGACCAGAAGCAGCCCGGCTTCCCGGAGCATGTGCTGCCCGAGTATCTGGAAAAGGAAGGGGTGAACTACCACATCCTGGAGAAAGACACCTATTCCATCGTCAAGGAGAAGGTGCCGGAGGGGAAAACCACCTGCGGCCTGTGCTCGCGTCTGCGGCGCGGCAGCCTGTACGGCTTCGCCGAGGAGATCGGCGCCAACAAGATCGCCCTGGGTCACCACCGGGACGACATCGTGGAAACCCTGTTTTTGAACATGTTCTTCGGCGGCAAGATGAAGGCCATGCCGCCCAAGCTGCGCAGCGACGACAACCGCAACGTGGTGATCCGCCCGCTGGCCTACTGCCGGGAAAAGGACATCATCGAGTTCGCCCGCTACAAGCAGTACCCGATCATTCCCTGCAACCTGTGCGGCTCCCAGGAGAACCTGCAGCGCCAGGCGGTGAAGGACATGCTCAAGCGCTGGGACAAGGAACACCCGGGCCGGGTGGAGAGTATTTTTTCGGCGATTCAGAACATCGCCCCCTCGCAACTGGCCGACACCAGCCTGTTCGACTTCGAAAACCTGGAACAAGGCCAGAACCAGGGCGGCGCCGCGGCCCACCGGCTGGACGTGGTGAACCTGTTCGGCTAGTGGTCCATGCGTGCCACATGATTCGCGCGGCGGTTTCCGCTAAAATACGCCCCGCCCCGTGGCCGGGCAGGGTGGCCGCCCGCCGCCCCGGCCCTCTCTCTTCGCACTCTCGACCTGAAAGGTAGGAGCACATGACCGATCGAATCAAAAAAGGTGGCCTTGAGATTGCCGCCGAACTCCACGACCTGGTAGCCAACGAGATCGCTCCCGGTACCGGTGTGGAGCCGGATCATTTCTGGACGCAGCTGGAAACCATCCTGGCCGACCTGGCGCCGCGCAATAAGGCCCTGCTGGCCAAGCGTGACAAGATCCAGAAAACGATCGACGCCTGGCACCTGGAGCGTAAGGGCGCGAAGATCGATCTGAACGAGTACAAGGATTTCCTCAAGGAAATCGACTATCTGCTGCCTGAAGGCGAAGACTTTAAAGTGGGAACCGCCAATGTGGACGAGGAAATCGCCCATATCGCCGGTCCCCAGCTGGTGGTGCCGGTGCGTAACGCGCGCTTCGCCCTGAACGCGGCCAACGCCCGCTGGGGCAGTCTCTATGACGCCCTCTACGGCACCGACATGATTTCCGATGAAGGCGGGGCCGAGAAGGGCGGCGCCTACAATCCGAAGCGCGGCGACAAGGTGATCGCCTGGGCCCGCGACTTCCTGGATCAGTATTTCCCGCTGGCCAGCGGCTCGCACAAGGACAGCACCGGCTACGCCATCGTCGACGGCAAACTGGTGGTGCGCCTGAAGGACGGCGAGAGCGGTCTGAAGGATGAAAGCCAGCTGCAGGGCTACCGGGGCGACGCCGCCAAGCCGGACGGCGTGCTGCTCAAGCACAACAATCTGCACGCGGAAATCCAGATCGACGACCAGCACCCGATCGGTGCCGAGGACCCGGCCAACGTCAAGGACGTGCTGATGGAGTCCGCCATCACCACGATCCAGGACTGCGAGGATTCCGTGGCCGCGGTGGACGCCGAAGAGAAGGTCGAGGTGTACCGCAACTGGCTGGGCCTGATGAAAGGCGACCTGAGCGAGAGCTTCGAGAAGGGCGGCCAGCGCGTCACCCGTGATCTGAACCCGGACCGCGAATACACCGCCCTGGACGGCTCCACCCTGACCCTGCAGGGCCGCTCCCTGCAGCTGGTGCGCAACGTGGGTCACCTGATGACCAACCCGGCGATCCTCTACAACGGTGAGGAGATCCCCGAGGGCATCATGGACGCCATGGTCACCGTGCTGGCGGCCATGCACGACCTGCAGAAGACGGAAGGCCCGCGCAACAGCCGCACCGGCTCCGTGTACATCGTGAAGCCGAAGATGCACGGCCCCGAGGAAGTGGCCTTCGCTGTGGAGCTGTTCAAGCGCGTCGAGGACGCTCTCGGCCTGCCCGAAAACACCCTGAAGATCGGCATCATGGACGAAGAGCGCCGGACCACCGTGAACCTGAAGCAGTGCATCCGCGAAGCCAAGGATCGCGTGATCTTCATCAACACCGGCTTCCTGGACCGCACCGGCGACGAAATCCACACCTCCATGGAAGCCGGCCCGATGGCGCGCAAAGGCGACATGAAAGGCCTGCCGTGGATCAACGCCTACGAGAACTGGAACGTGGATATCGGCCTGGAATGCGGCCTTAAGGGCGTCGCCCAGATCGGCAAGGGGATGTGGCCCAAACCCGACGAAATGGCGGAAATGATGGCCACCAAGGCCGGCCACCCGAAAGCCGGCGCCAACTGCGCCTGGGTGCCGTCACCCACCGCCGCCACCCTGCACGCCACGCACTACCATGAGATCAACGTGCAGGACGTGCAGGACCAGATCGCCGGTCGCGGCCGCGCCTCCCTGGACGACATCCTCACCATTCCGCTGCTCGACCGCGAACTGAGCGATCAGGACATCCAGCAGGAGCTGGACAACAACGCCCAGGGCATCCTCGGTTACGTGGTGCGCTGGATCGACCAGGGCGTGGGCTGCTCCAAGGTGCCCGACATCAACAACGTGGGCCTGATGGAAGACCGCGCCACCTGCCGCATCTCCAGCCAGCACATCGCCAACTGGTTGCACCATGGCGTGGTCGGCAAGGACCAGGTGATGGAGACCATGAAGCGCATGGCCAAGGTGGTGGACGAACAGAACGCCGGCGATCCCACCTACACCAACATGTCGGACGACTTCGACGGCAGCCTGGCCTTCAAGGCCTCCTGCGATCTGGTGTTCGAGGGCACCGCGCAGCCCAGCGGCTACACCGAGCCGGTTCTGCACCGCCGTCGCCTGGAGCTGAAAGCCAAGCGCGGCTGATTCTCCGCGACGCTTGCAGCACCATGAAAAAGCCCGGCCTTGAGCCGGGCTTTTCTTGTTTGTGGGAGCGGGCGAGGCCCGCTCCCACGATTCGCTTTACTGGCCGCCGATCTCCACTTTGACCTCCAGCGGCAAAGAAAAGCGGTCGCTGCGCGTGCTGGCGCCGCCCAGGCCGGTGGCGGACTGGCTTTCACTGACCGTGATCTGCCCCAGCGGCTGCCACTGTCCCGGGGTCACGACCAGGGTGCTGCTGGCCGCCTGGGTGCGGGCGCTTCGCCGGCCGGCGGGCTCGTCGAAGCGTTGCTCGATGGTCAGGCGCACCCGGCCGTCGCTGGTGACCACCGGCGTTATATCGATGCCCTGCTTGAGCGCCAGCAACGCCGGGAACTGGGTGCCGGTGAGGGCCACCAGGCTGCCCTGGCTGATGCCCGCCGGGTGGCCGGACAGGGTATTGATGCTGTAGCGGTCCTGGCGGCGGGTGGTGACGGTGTTGGCGCCGGCGCGCACGCCCTGGCCGTTGATGCGGATGTCGCCGCCGGCGCCGCTGCTGTCGCCCTGGCGGCGCAACTGGACGGTGACGGTGCGCGGCACCTCGGGCATGTCGCCGAGGGCGCCGAGAATCTCGTCGAAGTTGCGGTCGTCAGTGCGGATCACCAGCTTGCCCTGGTAGGCGTTGGCGTAGCCGCCTTCGGGCAGTAGCGGGCGGATCACCGGCAGCACGGCCTCGGCGTCGGCGCGCTGGATCACATGGATCGACATGCCGTCGGCGCGGGCGGCGCCGGACAGCGACAGCAGCACCAGCAGGGCCAGAGCAAGACGTCTGGCCCGGGAGCCGCCGGGTAGCGGTGGTGGTGACAGTAACGGCATCACGAAAGTCCCTGTTCGGCTGGAACCCGCATAATAGCCATAAGCCGCTGTCGCTGAATACCGGTCGGGCAGGGCGCGCTCTAGGGCGCCATCCGGCGTCCGTCCTCCCAACGCGCTTTCACCAGCTCGCCGTCGCGGCCCCGGAGCCAGCCCTCGCCCTGGCGCTGGCCGTTCCGGTAGGGGGTAATGCGCTCCACGCGGCCCTGGGCGTTGTATTCGACGAAACGGCCATGACGCTGGCCGTCCCGGTAGTGGCCTTGCAGAAGCGGGTAGCCCTCCGGCGTGGTCTCCCGGTAGGGGCCGTCCAGTCGGCCGGCCTGGAAATGGGCAAAGGTGTGGTTGCCGTTAAGGCTGATCTCGAACACCTCACCCTGGCGTTTACCGTTCTCAAAGGTGGCGCGGTAGCTCAGTTCCCCGTCCTGGAAGCGCTTCCAGGTGCCGACGGCGTCGCCATGGTCGTAGTGCCGTTCGGCGATCAGCGCCCCGGAGGCGGAACGCAGGCGCCACTCGCCGTGCAATTCGCCGTCCACGTAGGTGGCGGTTTCCTGCTCGCCGGTGTCGCGCAGGGTGTGCCATTCGCCGACCGGCACGCCGTCGCGATAGCGGCCGGATTCCAGCACTTCGCCGTCGGCGTTTTCAGTGCGCCAGGGACCGTGTTGTTTGTCTTGCCGGTAGTGCTTATAGGTCCAGCGTTCCCCTTCCGGGCCGCTGCGCTCGCGGACCTCGCCGTCCAATCGGCCCTTCTTGAAGTGCGACACCGAGATCAGACGGTCCTGGGCGTCGTAGCCGCGCCAGGTGCCGGTGCGCAGGCCGTCGACCATGCGGCCTTCTTCGCGGCCGCCGCCGTATTGGCTGACGATTCGGTGCCCCTGGGGGATACCGTCCACGTCATGCTCGAGGCGCACCACCTTGCCGTTCCTGAAACCGGTGGTCCATTCGCTCTTTTCCCGGGGATAGCTCAAAACCACGCGTTCGGGCGGGCCGCCGCCGTCGTGATCGGCGATCACCCGCAGCCATACCGGGGCGTCGTTGCGGTAGCGGCCCTGGGCGTCGCGCTGGAAGCTGGCTTCGCGCCGGCGATAGCGCCCTTCGCGGTCCTTGGTCCAGGCGATGAACACGCCGGGGGCGGTGTAGCCGGCGTGGCCGATGCGCCGGCCGTCGCGGTCGTAGCGATTGTAGAAGTGGTCGTAATCGCCATTCTTATAACGCCGTTCCTCATGGATCTGGCCGCCTTCCGGGCCGCCGCCTTCGCCGTAGTAATTGATCCGCATGCCGTGGCGGGCGCCGTCCTTATAGGGCAGCTCAAGCAGCAGGTCGCCGTCTTCGTCGTAGCGCTTTTCGGTGCCGTCCAGTTCGCCGGCGGTGTAGGGTTTGACCTTCTCAATCCGGCCGTTCTCGAAGTAGGAGATAACGTCGCCGTCGAGGCGGCCCTGGTCGTCGCTGTGGCCGCGCTGTTTGATGTCGCCATCGGGATACAGGTAGCGCCAGTCGCCGAACCAGTCCGCGTCCTTGCCGGCACCGGCGCGGGCGCCTTCCGCGTAGAGCGCGTCGTTTTCCCGGTAATAGGCGCGGTACAGATAACCGGGGCCGTCGGGGTTTTCCGGTAACGGCAGGTCCACGTAGTAGAGCGCCTGTTCCGGCGCTTCCGCCGGGGAGTCGTACTGGGTGAAATAGCGGCGCTCGGCGTGGCCGGTGACGGCCAGCATCAGCAGCAGGGGCGCCAGCGCCAGTAAGCAGCGGTATTTCATTGTGGCAACTCCGGCAGTTCCGCGGTCAGAGTGCGGCTTTGCGGGTCCCGGCCACGCAGGAAGCGGACTTCCTTAACCGGGCCCCAGAAGCGGTGCACGCCGTTCTCGTCCTCGCCGAGCGGCCGCAGCGCCAGGCCGGTGTCGTCGACGGCGGCGAAGTCCAGATGCGCGATGCCGCCGCAGTCGTCGCCCAGCACCACACCGTTGTCACCCTCGAAGCGGGCGCAGCCGGGGGCGTCCGGGGTCAGGGTGACGGTCTCCACCCGGGTGGGGCAGCGCGCCTCGACGGTGATCCTACGGTCGTAGAAATAGCGTATCTGATCGTCCTCGGTGCGCAGTTCGAAGCCGGGCCGGGTGCCCCGGTCCCGGTCGCCGCCGGCCCAGGTGAAGCGCAGGGGCGTGCCGTGGTGGGCGGCGCCGTCTTCCGGCGTCAGCGTGCACAGGCGCAGGCCCGCCGGGCCGGTGACGCGCAGCCGGTTCTGGTCCTGGCCGCTCAGCTCGATCTCTTCAAGCAGGCCGTCGAGCCGGTCCGGAACCGGCGGCAGCGGTGACGTCTCGTGCCGCACGCCGGCCGGGTCCCGTATCGGCTCGTCCGGCAGCGGCCGCACGGTGAAGCTTAGTGCCCGCTGTTCCCGGTGCAGCGGCGTCAGCCGCAGCGCCGCGATGGGGGCCTCGGTCAGCAGGCTGACCTCCGCCGGCGGCGCGCCCAGGGTCAGGCGTTGGACAAAGGTGTCGGCGGAGGTGTCGCCCTGCTTGGGCGCCCGGTACACCACCGCGAAGTCCAGCGGCTCGCCGTCGGCGTCCAGCGGGCGGGCGCTCAGCCGCCCCTCGTTTTCCAGGTGCAGGTCCACGCGCCGTTCGTCCCATTCCAGCACCCGGGTGCCTTCGGGCAGGTCATCGCCCTGGCTCACGGTGATGGCTTCTCCCGGCACCCAGATACTGGCCTGGCCGTTGACGGTGATCGGCTCGTCGCCGGGCATCGGGTGGTTCGGGGTGGGAATCAGCAGGTCGCGGCCCAGGTCCTGCGGGCCCGGTTCCGCCAGGCCGTAGAAGCCGCCGGATTCCGCCAGGCGGTTCAAGGCCAGGCCCGCCGGCGCGTCGTCCGCGAGGCCGGTGAGATGCAAGCTGGCCTGCTGTTGCAGTGGCGCGGCCAGCGCCCAGTCCCCGGTGGTCACCAGGCGGTGCTCGTCGGTGTGATGGAAGAGGCTATCCTCCAGGCTGTCGAGCAGGGTATTCACATACCCGGCGTCCCGCAGTGGTTGCAGCGATCCGGCCTCCATGAAGAACGGATCGGCCAGCCGGCGCTCGGTGTACTCCGCCTGCATTTCCGCCTGTATCGGATCCACGTCCCAGTCCGTCACCGGGTAGGGGTAATGGCTTTGGCTGATCAGTAGCAGGCGCTGCTCCACCCGCGCGTTCTGCTCCGGCAGGGTCACGGTGCTGTGCAGGCGCAGCGCTTCGGGCATGCCGGAGGGCCAGCGGGCGACCATGCGCGCCTGGCCGGTGACACCGTCGCCGTCCAGGGTGAGGGCGATCAATACCCGGTCGCCGTCCCGGTCCAGCACCTCATAGTCGGCGGCGACGCTGGGCAGGCCCCACAGCGCGGCGTCCGCGTGCCAGGTGTCGCCGGGGCGCGGGTCCCGGGGCAGGGGGACCGCCGTGGCGGTGGCCTGATCCAGCAGTTGCTGCACCTTGTCGCCGAAGCGCTCCACCAGCGTCTCGTAGAGCGCCTGGTCGGCGATCCGGGTGTCGGTGATTTCACCGTCCTCGACGCGGCTCAGGGTGCCGGTGGAGAGAAATTTCATCAGCGGTTCGGCGCGCTCGCCGAGCCGGTCCAGGTCGCGGGTATCCAGCTCGCCGCTGCCCAGGCGCAGCCAGGGCAGGGTGGTGCGGATCCAGCGGCCGTCGTCGGGGCCGTCCGCGATGCGGTTGCGGACCAGGGCCTTGAGGTTCATGTCCTGGCTGTAGTCGCCGTCCAGAGGCGTCATGGTCTGATGGGCGACGAGCAGGAAATCGTCCTCGTAGTCGCTGTCGGGGGCGCCCTGATTCTGGCAGGCGGTGATCAGGAAAAAGCAGAAAAAAGCCAACAAAAAACGCATAATGGCACACTCCATAACGCGGCGCATTGTAGCCAATGGCGGCACGGCACGGTGGGCTGAAAGCCAAAAATGTGAATCAAGTTGCCCTAAATAATGTCCCCTTTCAAGACACAGCATGTTTGGTAACAGCCGGGCGGTCACCACTAACCAGGACGGCGTGCACCCCGCTCTGGAAGCGACCGTGCGTCGTCACCTGGCGCACCCCTGGCGGGCGCCGGTGGCGGACCATGATCGTGCCGCCTTCGCGCGCGCCGTCGACTGGGTCGGCACGGCCCGGGACCGGTTGATCGTCGATTCCGGATGCGGCACCGGGCGCTCCTCGGTGATCCTGGCGCGCAACCACCCGGATGCGCTGGTGTTGGGGCTGGACCAGTCGCAACACCGGCTGCAGCGCGCCGCGCGCCGTTTCGCACCGTTGCCGGACAACCTGCTGCTGCTGCAGACCGATTGCACCGGTTTCTGGCGGCTGGCGGCGCAGGCCGGCTGGCGGCTCTGGCGTCATTATCTTCTTTACCCCAACCCCTGGCCGAAGAGCGCGCACCTGAAGCGCCGTTGGCACGGGCATCCGGTGTTTCCGGCGCTGCTTGATCTGGGCGGTAGGCTGGAAATGCGCAGCAACTGGCCCCTGTACTTGGAGGAAGCGCGGGCCGCCCTGGCGCTCACCGGTTTGTCCCCGGAAATCGTCCCCCTTTCTCAGGACAACGAAGCGTTAACCGACTTCGAGGAAAAGTACGCCGCCAGTGGTCAACGGCTCTGGCGTCTGACGGCGAACACGGGCCGCTGAGCCGGCCCGTCCCAATCCCGGCGCGTTTTTGTGCGCTGTTTCTCCCGCTTTTTGAGAACCCGATCCGTCGCGGCGACGCGAGTTACCACCGCGCCGTGAATCGGGCCATTGCTGTGATAGCCGCTGTTGGAATGCCGCTCCTAGAATCAATGTCGTTGCCGCGGGGTGTCCGCGGTTGCCAAGGGAGAGAACCGTTAATTCCGATAAAAAAAGGATCACAGCAATGAAAGCAACCAAACTGGATACGGCGCTGAAAACGCGCTGGCTGACCACCTCCGCCGCCTTACTGGCCGGCGTTCTTCTGGCTCCCGCCGCCCTGGCCGGCGATGACGACAATCCGCTTGCGCCGTTCGAGGAAGACGGCCCTTACTCCACCACCCGCGACACCGGCTTCAGCTGCACTGTGTACCGGCCGATCAGCCTGGACGGCGATCACCCGGTGATCGTCTGGGGCAACGGCACCGGCGCGTCACCGACGGTGTACGGCAGTGGTCTGGAACACTGGGCGTCCTGGGGTTTCGTGGTGGCGGCCGCCAACACCAGCAACGCCGGTTCCGGCGAGGAGATGCTCGACTGCATCGATTATCTGGCGGGTCGCAGCTACGCCGACGACCTGGATTTCACCAATATCGGCGCGTCCGGGCATTCCCAGGGCGGCGGCGGCACCATCATGGCCGCCCGCGATGATCGCATCACCGCCACCGCGCCGATGCAGCCGTACATTCTCGGCCTCGGTCACGAAACCCTGTCTCAGTATCAGCAGCAGGCACCGATGCTGCTGCTGTCCGGCTCCGCGGACACCCTGGCCGGTCCCACTCTGAATCAGGCCCCGGTGTACCGGCGCGTGGACGTGCCCGTGTTCTGGGCCACGCTCAACGGCGCCAGCCATTTCGAGCCCACCGGTGATTTCGGTGACTTCAAGGGCATCACCACCGCCTGGTGGTTGTATCAGCTAGAAGGGAATTCCGATGCTGCGAGCCTGTTCACGGGTGCCTGTTCCGCTTGTGATATAAGTGGATGGGACATGGAGCGTAAGGGCCTGTGAGGGAAGGCGGGCTCCGTGTGTAAGCACAGGGGCCCGCTCTGATCGACCGGTCCCATCCTGACGGCAGATCCATGGCGGAATCAGGTATTCCGCGCAGTCGTGAAAGCCGCTGCCAAAAGAATAACAAGGTTTGGGAGCGAACAATGAATGCGCAACTGGTAGGCGGTTCCTTACCGCTTCATCGACACCCACTCGGTTTTATCGAAGCGTTCTGCAGCCTCGGCGCCAGCCAGGACCGGCTGCTTCGCGACACCGGCATTTCACCGGCCATGTTTGAAATGCGGGAAATCAATATCGGCTTCGACCAATTCCAGCGTCTTCTCCAAAACGGCATCGAGGCGTGCTCCCGTCCGGCGTTGGGCGTGGCGGTGGGCATGCGGTTCGACTGGTCGTACTGGGGCCCGGTGGGCTTCGTGGTGCACTGCAGTCCCAGCCTCAAGCTGGCCGGTGAGGCGTTCCGCCGCTACCTGGTCATGTCGCAGCCGCATTACGCCACCCACACGGCGCGGCCCAATGCCTATCTCGACGCCGATAACCGTGTCGTCGAGCCGATCGATTACGCCACCGGCAGTGAGCAGCAAACCGTGCTGCGCGATTTTATCCGTGACTGGCGTCTGGCGGTGACGCTCCGGCTCTGGGACCTGTGCGGCAACAAAGAGGTCGACGACCCGTCCGTGCATGTCCGTCTGGACCGGCCGCGTCCCAGCGAACCCACCGCTTACCGCAGCCTGCCGTGCGAAAGCCTCACGTTCGACTGCGACGAGTTTTCCATATCCGCGCATCGGGATTTTGTCTTCCGGCGCTTCCGGCCCCTGCGCAAGCGAACCTTCGATCGGATCATCGACGAGTGCGAGCGGGAGCTGTGCCGGGTGCCGGAGCGCTTGCCGTTCACCGAGCGGGTGCGCTCGCACATGCGCGCGCACTTCCGACCCGACCTGGACCTGCAAACGGTGGCCAGGCAGCTGCATCTCACGCCCCGTAGCCTGAGCCGCCGTCTGGCCCGGGAACGGTCGTCGTTCCGCCACCTGTTGCATGCCGTGCGCATGGACATCACCAGCTATCAACTGCGCTATTCGCGCCTGGCGGTGGAGGAAGTGGCGGCTCTGGCGGGGTTCTCCTGCGCCTCCAGCCTGCGCCGCGCGGTGAAAAGCTGGACCGGCGTCACGGTGGGAGAAATCCGCGCCGTCATGGAGTAACCGGCACCGAATAAGGAGCAACCATGTTCGACAACAAGGCATCGGCGGGCCCCTGGGGCCTCGGCATGGCCGTGGCGCTGGCGGTGGTGGCCGGCACCCTGTACTGGCTCGGCGGGGAGGCGCCGGCGCCGCCGGTGGCCGAACCGGCACCGGCCCCTCTGGACGCCGCGCCGGAGCCGATGACACCGGCCCCGGTGGCGGACTTGCCGGCCAGCGGGCCCTCCGACGGCGTCGGCCCGGCTCCGGCGTTGTCCGAGCAGGAGCCGCTCCCGGAGCAGGCGGTAATCAGCGAGGCGCTGAGCGGTCTGCGGTGGGACGCTCAGGGGCGTCTGCGGGTGGACGCCCGGGTCCGGGAAGACCTGGATGCGTTATTCATGGCGCGCGGCACACGCCTGGATGGGCAACAGTTCGAGACCCTGCGACGGCGTATCACCGCCGGGCTGCCGGACGACCGCGCCCGCCAGGTCCTCGATGTGGTGGAGCGTTATTACCACTACAGCAATGTTTACCGCGACCTGGGGGACACCTTCCGCTACCTGGGCACCGAGGAGGAAATGTCACGGGGCCTGCGACAGCTGCATAATCTGCGGCGTGACTATCTCGGCGCGGACCTGGCCGAGGCGCTGTTCGGCGAAGAGGAGCGCATGATGCGCGTGACGCTGGAGAACATGCGCATCCAGTCCGATCCGGCGCTGACCGAGGCTCAGAAGCGGGAGCGGCAGCAGCCGCTCAGCGAAACGCCGGCGAGCGTCGAAAAGCGTTGACGTCGACCACGGCGCGGCCCAGCGCGAGCGCCGTGGTCAGAAACACCAGATGCAGGAATAACCCCGGGTGGCGGGTGAAGAAGCTGTCCGCCGCCGAGGCCGGCATCGGAACATCCACCCAGTAGGCCGCCTCCCGGCCGTACTCGGACTGCAGCAGCCGGCGGCCGCTGGGCAGCACCACCGCCGAGGGGCCGTTGTTGATCACATGCAGCAGCGGCCGCCGGTTCTCCACCGCGCGCAGCGCCGAGGCATTGAGGTGCTGATAGGGTTGGCGGGAGGCGCCGAACCAGGCGTTGTTGGAGAGCACCACCAGCAACTCCGCCGCGCCACCGCCGCGGGCCGCGTTGGCCACCAGTTCGGGAAACAGGGCCTCGTAGCAGATCAGGGGCAGGGCCTCCAGGCCGGCGACCGCGAAGCGGCCCGGCCGCTCGCCGGCGCTGATCTTACTGAAAAAGCCGCCAAGCTGCTCGCGCACCCGGCTGCCGGTGCGCGGAAACGCTTCCAATAACGGCAGGTATTCCCCGAAGGCGACGCGCTGGATCTTTCGATACCGGCCCTGTTCCTCCCCGTCGCGGCCGATCAGCGCGGCACTGTTGAATTGCTCTCCGTCCTCCACCTGCATGCCCTGGAAGATCAGCGCCGCGTCCAGCCTGGCCACGGAGCGGCGCAACGCGGCGGCCACCCTGGGATGGGCGAAGTAGTCGTCGAAACCGGTTTCCGGCCACACCACCAGGTCCGCGCCGGCGCGGGCCAGAGGTTCGGACAACGCCAGTGCGCGCGGGTAGGCGAACCCATGGCCCGGTGCCGGCGAGGTGCCACCGGGCGGGGTGTTTTCCTGTACGAAGCCGACGCGGTGCCAGGCGCCGTCATGGCCGTGATGGTCCCAGTGATGCAGCAGTACGCTGCCCAGGCCCAGCCACAGCACGGGCACGGCGGCCGCGACCAGTCCGGCTCGGTCCTTGATAAGCGGGGCGCGCGGCGGATTACACAGCCAGCGGTAGAGCAGCACGTTGACCAGCGCGATCACCGCGTCCAGCGCGTGCACGCCGGCCCAGGCCAGGGGTTGCAGGGCGGTGAGAAAAAGGCTCTGGCTCTCGCCGAGCTGTGCCTGAAACAGCATCGGAAAGCGGGCGAAGAACAGTGACGTAAGCACGGGGAACAGCAGCAGGGCCGACCAGCCGGTGCGCCGCCGCAGCCACTGAAATGCAAGCATCAGCAGCGCTGGTAACTGGGCGCTGTAAAGCCAGAACAGCAGGGCCAGGCCGGCGGTGACCAGAGCCCCCGGTGACCAGAGGTGCCGCAGAAACTCGACGATCCAGAACGCGCCCAGCCCGTAGAACACCAGGCCGCATATCAGGCCCAGCCGGTAGGCGCGCCCGGGCGAGGCGCCACGCAGCGCCGCCAGCAGGGGCACGAACGCCACCCAGGTCAGCGGAAACAGCGTGCTTTGAATGAACGGCAAGGCCAGCAGCACGCCGGAGAGCGCGGCCAGGGGCACGGCCAGGCGTGTCATCAGCGCGCTGCTCCGCCGGCCCGTTGTTCCGCCTGCATGGCTTCCCGCATGGCGTTCTCTTCATGAAAAAGCGTGGCCGCGCGGTGGCCGAAATAGCGCTTCTGCAGGTTCCGGCGGGCGACCGGGTCGCCGGCGGGCAGTGCCGACAGGGCGTCGCGATAGCGCAGATAATCCAGCAGCAGCGTTTCGGCGTCCGCCGCCGGCAACGCCCGCCGGGTTAGCAGCCCAAGGCGGTCACGCTCCGCCGTGGTGAGAGGCACGTGGACGGCGTCCGCGGCAAGCCGTACCGCGGCCAGCGTGCGGGTGTCGTAACGCAGCCGGCCGCGCGGGTCCGTGGGTAGACGCTCGAGCATGCGGTCGAGCGCCGGCCACAGCCCGGGATTGCCGGATTCCGGCCAGGCGGGCAGGGCGACGCGCCCGGACAGAGCGCTGTCGGCGGTGGGCCATCGCGAGTGCACGGCGGCCAGGCCGAGCACGATCAGCAGCGCCAGTGCCGGCCAGCGGTGCGCCGGGCGGGGCGGCAGAGCGGAATTGTGCATGGTTGAGCGCTCCGGCGTGGGACACCGCGACGATGGTAGCACCGACGGCGCCACTGGCGGCCAGGGCGGTGACTTCAGTGGCGCGCTGGCCCGCATTCAGGTTCATCGGGTATCCGCCCCCATGCCGGCTAGAGGCGCAGTTCGCGTAGCTCCCGGTTGGCGCCGCCCCGTTCCCAGACGTGGGCGAACTCATCGGCGCGGCGTGGGCCCAGGGGCAGGGCGTGGGCGCACAGAGCCAGCCGCTCCGGGCGGGGCCAGCCGTGAGCCTCGAACAGGCCGGTGCGGTCGGCGACCGCGAAGCACAGGCGCGGGTCCGCATCGTCGGCCTGGGTCTGGCGCAGTTGCAGTCGTGACGGCAGCCGGCGGCCCAGATGAATCAGGCCGTGGCCGTTCTTCACCGCGTGTCCGGCGTCGTCGAACAGAACCCGCAGGTCCACGCGCGGCGAGGACAGGGCCAGGCTTTTGATGGCGTCCAGCACGTCGCCGTCGTTGCTGAGGGCGTCCAGCTGAGGCACGCGCAGCCACAGGCGGCGCCGGCCGGCGCGGATCAGCGCCGCCAGGGCCTCCGTCGCGGAAGACGGATGGTGAAGGGTGCTGTCTTCGCCGATCCGGAGGTCCATGGCGGCGCCGCTTCAGGTGAGCAGTTTGAACATCTGGCGGTGGGGGATGTGGGCGTCCATGAAGATGCCGCCGGAGGCGGAGAACCCGGCGCCTTCGTAGAAGCTGGTGGCGTGGGTCTGGGCGTAGAGGAAGATTTCCCGCATGCCGGCGGCGCGGGCGGCCTCCTCGGCGGCCACCAGCAGGGCGCGGCCGATGCCGCTGTTGCGGCGGGTTTCCAACACGCACAGCCGGCTGATCTGGCCGCTGCCCAGCAACCGGATGCAGCCGATCGGCTGCTGGTCGTCGTCGAGGGCCAGAAAATGACGAGAGGCCGGGTCGGCGCCGTCCCATTCCAGTTCTTCGGGGACGCCCTGTTCGCCGATGAAGATGCGCTCGCGCAGAGCGCTGAGTTCGGCGCGGTGTTCGTCCCAGGAGGTTTCGATAATGCTAAAGGCCATGGCGTTCTCGTTAAAGCTCGGCAAAGTAGCCCTGGTCTATCCAGTGGTTAAGCAGGTCGCGGCTGTCGGCGTTGAGCACCTCAGCCAGCTCGTCGTGTCGATAGCGGCGCTGGCGTGCAAGCAGCCGCGCCAGCGGCTTCTGGCCCTGATTGAGAGGCCAGGGTTCCCCGTTGAGCCAGGCGGTGTCGCCGTGGCAGAGAAGCCGCGCGCCGCCATGACGGATCAGGGCCGTGGCGGAGTCGGCGGCGCGAATGTGCGCCGGGTCGATCAGAAAATCAAGTCCTGTCTGCCGCGGCGTGCTCAGCCAGCGGGCCAAAGCCCGGCCGGCGGCGCCGCGATCCAGTAGCCCGAAGGCGCGGTCGAGCATGGCGTCGCGGTCGGCGACACTGAGCTCGCCGGGGTCGTCCACCGGCGCCCGGCCCGGGTCGGTGTGCAGCTGCTCGTCGGTGTCGGCGAGGGTTTCGGCGACCATTTCCGCCAGCAGGTCCCGGTAGTCCGGGGCCCGGAACCCCACCGACCAGGTGATGCAGTCGCTGTCCAGCGCCACGCCGTGGTGGGCCATGCCGGGCGGCAGGTAGAGCACGTCGCCGGGGCCGGCGGTGTGTTCCTGCTCCACGGGCATGTGGGCCAGCATTTTCAGGGGCACGTCGCCGCGCAGGCGGCTCTGCTCGTCGCACTGCGGGCCCAGCTGCCAGTGCCGCCGGCCGGCGGCCTGGATCAGGAAGACGTCGTACTGGTCGAAATGGGGGCCGACGCTGCCGCCTTCGGCGGCGTAGCTGATCATAATGTCGTCCAGACGCCAGCCGGGCACGAAGCCGAAATCATCCAGCAACAGGGATACTTCGGTGAGGTAGTGGTCCACCGACTGCACCAGCAGCGTCCAGTCCCGGTCACCCAGCTCCGCGAAGCGCTGTTCGTCCAGCGGGCCCTGCTCCAGGTGCCAGGGGCCGTTGCCGGCGCCGCGGATCAGCCGGGACTCCACCTCCGGCTCCAGCGCCAGCCCGGCCAGGGTGTCGGCGTCCGGGTGCTCCAGGCCGCCGGCGGCGCCGGGCATGAACAGGGGGGCCCGCTGCCAGTGGCGCGCCAGGAAGTCCCGGGGCGCCATCGGCAGGTTGAAGCGGGGCAGAGCGGTGGCGGCAGACATGGTATCCGGCGGCGGGCGTGGCGCCTACTGGACGCCGCGCGCCTGTTGGCCGGCGTTGCCCACGTAGGTGGCCGGGGTCAGCGCCTTGAGGCGCTCCTTGGCGTCCTCGGGGATCGCCAGGTCGTCGATGAAGGCGACCAGCGCCTCCTGGGTGATCGCCTTGCCACGGGTCAGGGCCTTGAGCTTTTCATAGGGCTTTTCGATGCCGTAGCGACGCATCACCGTCTGGATCGGCTCGGCCAGCACTTCCCAGGCGGCGTCCAGGTCGTCGGCGAGCCGTTCGGCGTTGATTTCCAGCTTGCCGATGCCTTTCAGGGCGGCTTCGTAGGCGATCAGGCTGTGCGCCAGGCCCACGCCCATGTTGCGCAGCACGGTGGAATCGGTGAGGTCACGCTGCCAGCGGGAGATCGGCAGCTTGCCGGCCAGGTGGTCCATGATCGCGTTGGCGATGCCCAGGTTGCCTTCGGAGTTCTCGAAGTCGATCGGGTTGACCTTGTGCGGCATGGTGGAGGAGCCCACTTCGCCTTCCACGGCGCGCTGCTTGAAGTAGCCCAGGGAGATGTAGCCCCACAGATCCCGGTCGAAATCCAGCAGGATGGTGTTGAAGCGCATCAGGGCGTGGAAGTATTCGGCGATCCAGTCGTGCGGCTCGATCTGGGTTGTGAACGGGTTGAAGCTCAGCCCCAGGCCTTCCACGAAGCGGCGGGCGAAGGCCGGCCAGTCCACTTCCGGATAGGCGGCCAGATGGGCGTTGTAGTTGCCCACCGCGCCGTTGATCTTGCCGAGGATTTCCACCGCCGCGAACTGGTCGCGCTGGCGTTTCAGGCGCGCCACCACGTTGGCCATTTCCTTGCCCACGGTGGTGGGCGAGGCGGACTGGCCGTGGGTGCGCGACAGCATGGGGGTGTCGGCCAGGCCGTGGGCGAGCTTGCGAATGCCGCCGATCACCTGGTCCAGCTTGGGCAGCAGCTGTTCACGGGCTTCGCGCATCATCAGCGCGTAGGACAGGTTGTTGATGTCCTCGCTGGTGCAGGCGAAGTGCACGAATTCGCTCATGGCGTCGAGCTCTTCGTGCTCGGCCATGCGCTCCTTGATGAAGTACTCCACCGCCTTGACGTCGTGGTTGGTGGTGGCTTCGATCTCCTTGATCCGCTCGGCGTCCTTCTCTTCGAAGTCGCGGGTCACGCCGCGCAGGTGCCAGGCGGCCTTGCCGCTCATCAACGGCACTTCCGGGATCGCCTTGTCATGGGCCAGTTGCTCCAGCCAGCTCACTTCCACATGGACCCGATAGCGAATCAGGCCGTATTCGCTGGTGATCGCGCGGAGGGATTCACACTTGCCGGCGTAGCGGCCGTCCACCGGGGAAATGGCGGTAAGGGAAGTAAAGCTGGACATGGGGCAACTCCTGAAGGGAATCCGATAGCGGCGCAATCATACAGCAAAACGGCGCCGGTCGCGTAGCGCCGGAACACGCCGGCGGGGCGCCCGGGAAGAGCGCCAGGATTGTTTAAAGTGAATTATAATATAGTGTCTATAACTCGTTGAATTTTATGCTTTCCAGGATTTCCAGTTGCTGCTTGCGCTGGAACAGCAGCCGCCAGCGGCGACCGCCCAACTGGTGCCACAGAAAGGCGGCCCGCACGCCGGCCAGGAACAGGGCGCGAATGCGGGCGGCGTTGTCCTCGTCCTGCAGGCGCGCCGGCTCGCCCTGCACCCGGATGCGGAACCGGAAGGTGCCCAGGGTATCCAGATAGATACCCGCCAGGCGATGACAAAAAGTGACATTGGTGGTGCCACCCTGGAAATGCTGGCGCTGGCCCTCCAGGGCGATCAGCCGGTGGCGCAGGATGCTGATCACGTCGCTGTTCTTGCGCAGCTTGGAGGACAGATGCAGCAGCGCCAGCGAGTAGCTGAGCGGCCGCGCCGCCTGGCGGGTCTGTTCCCGGTTGAGGCTCTGGCGGAGCAGGCGCAGGCCGTTGCGGAACAGGGCGGGGCGCGGGTAGATGGTGTCGAAGTCGGTGGCCTGCATGGTCATCACCCCGTCGAGCAGGGCCTCCATGGCGGCCTGGTCGCAGTCGCCGCTGGTGGCGATCTGGTCGGCCAGGGTGGCGGCCTCGAACACCGCGGCCAGAGCCAGGGCTTGTTGCTGCTGCGAGTTCATCGCGTCTCCTCAATGACCGCGCCGCCCAGACAGGCGTCGCCATCGTAGAACACCACGGACTGGCCCGGCGTGACGGCCCGCTGGGGCTGGTCGAACACCACCCGCACGCGGCCGGCGCCGGCGTCCTCCACCCGGCAGGCCTGGTCGGGCTGCCGGTAGCGGGTCTTGGCGGTGAGCCGGGCGGGCAGCGCCGGCGGCGCGCCGGCGATCCAGTCCACCGGCCCGCTGGTCAGCTCATCGCGGTAGAGCAGGGGGTGGTCCTGGCCCTGGACGGCGATCAGCACGTTGCGGTCCAGGTCCTTGCCGGCCACGTACCAGGGTGCGTCGCCGGCGTCGGCCAGGCCGCCGATGCCGAGGCCCTGGCGCTGGCCCAGGGTGTAGTACATCAGGCCATCGTGGCGGCCGATGCGGCGGCCGGCGTCATCCTCGATGTCGCCGGGCTGGGCCGGCAAATAGGTCTCCAGAAAATCCTTGAAGCGCCGCTCGCCGATAAAGCAGATGCCGGTGGAGTCCTTCTTTTTATGGTTGGCGAAGCCGCGTTCGCCGGCCAGGCGGCGTACTTCCGGCTTCTCCAGGTCGCCGAGGGGGAACAGGGTGCGGGCGAACTTGTCACCGCCCACGGCGTGCAGGAAGTAGGTCTGGTCCTTGTTGTCGTCCACCGCGCGCAGCAGCCGGGCGTGCTCGCCGGCGTGATCGACCTGGGCGTAGTGGCCGGTGGCGATGTAGTCCGCGCCCAGGGTCAGGGCGTGATCCAGAAAGGCCCGGAACTTGATCTCCTTATTGCAGAGAATGTCCGGGTTGGGGGTGCGACCGGCGCGGTATTCGGCCAGAAAGTGCTCGAACACCCGGTCCCAGTACTCGGCGGCGAAATTGGCGGTGTGCAGCTCGATGCCCAGCACCCCGGCCACCTGCATGGCGTCGAGCAGATCGTCCCGGGCGGTGCAGTACTCGGTGCCGTCGTCCTCGTCCCAGTTCTTCATGAACAGGCCTTCCACCTGGTAGCCGGCGTCCAGCAGGCGGGCGGCGGCCACGGAGGAATCGACACCGCCGGACATGCCGACGATGACGCGGGTGTTTTCGGGCGCTTGTGCGATCATGGGGCTCTCTATATGGGCGCTTTAGCGCGAATCAACCGCGCTGCAGCGGCCAGGGGTGCTGGTAAATGGCGTCCAGCGGCAGGCGCCGGCCGCTTTGATAGTCTTCCACGCAGCGCGCCACCAGCGGACTGCGGTGCTCGGCGCGGCGCTGCGCCAGCTCTTCGGGGGACAGCCAGAGCGCTTCCAGAATACCGGTGTCCAGCTTCTGGTGCGGGTCATGCCCCCGGGGCTCGGCGATAAAGCAGGTACGGTAGTATACCCCGGCGCCTTTATAGGGCTGGAAAATGTACCAGCCGAGCAGGCCGGTGATTTCCACCCGCCAGGCGGTTTCCTCCAGGGTTTCCCGGTAGGCGGCCTGCATCAGGTCCTCGCCGAACTCGGCATGGCCGGCGGGCTGGTTGATCACCGCCTCGCCGTTCTGGGTTTCACGCACGAACAACAGCCGGCCTTCATGCTCCACCACGGTGGCCACTGTAATATGCGCTTGGAAGCTGTTCATCCGGTTGCTGATCCGTCTGTGGTTGACTGCGGGCGCCGATGGTAGCGCACCCGGACGCGCCGCGACAGCCGTGGGCGGTGCTCAGCGCCGGCCGCGCGTACCCCGTGCCGGGGCCTGGCGCCGGCCTTTGCGCGGGGCCGGGCGGGGCGGCTTTTTGGGGGCGTGGATTTGCAGTTCACGCCATTCGCCGGGGGCCAGGCCGCTCAGGTCCCAGTCACCGATGCGCCAGCGTACCAGCCGCAGGGTGGGGTGGCCGATGGCGGCGGTCATGCGGCGGACCTGGCGGTTGCGACCTTCGTCTAGGGTGAGTTCCAGCCACTGGTCCGCTACCGTGAGCCGCGTGCGCACCGGCGGGTGCCGTGGCCACAGGGCCGGCGGCGGCACGGCTTTGACCGGCGCCGGACGGCACGGGCCGTCCTTCAGGGTGATGCCCTGACGCAGGCGCTGGAGGGCGTCTTCCGACGGCTCCCCCTCCACCTGCACCAGGTAGGTCTTGGCCTGGTGGAAGCGGGGGCTGGCGATGTGCGCCTGCAGGGCGCCGTCATCGGTCAGTAACAGCAGGCCCTCAGAGTCCCAGTCCAGCCGGCCGGCGGGGTAGACGCCCGGCACCGGAATGAAGTCCTTCAGCGTGCGCCGCCCCCGTGGATCGGTGAACTGGGAGAGCACCTGAAAGGGTTTGTTAAACAAAATCAGTCTGGCCATGTCAAAAAACGCCTTAGTGGGCCCGTCAAGGCCAAGCAAGAATAACGGCTGAGTGCTATACTCGCCACGCAACCGAATCCGACGGTTTTTTTCAGAGGGAGTAGTGTAGATGGGATACCAAAAGATCACGGTTCCGGCGGACGGTGACAAAATCACCGTTAATGCGGACCTATCCCTGAATGTCCCCAACCACCCGGTTATTCCGTACATTGAAGGGGACGGCATCGGCGTCGATATCACGCCGGTGATGATGAAAGTGGTTACCGCCGCAGTAGAAAAAGCCTACGGCACCAAGCGTGGCATCACCTGGATGGAAGTCTACGCCGGTGAAAAAGCCACCAAGGTTTACGGCCCGGACACCTGGATGCCGGAAGAAACCCTGGAGGCCCTGCGGGAATATACCGTGGGCATCAAGGGGCCGCTGACCACCCCGGTGAGCGGCGGCATCCGGTCGCTGAACGTGGCCCTGCGCCAGGAACTGGACCTGTACACCTGCATGCGTCCGGTGCGCTGGTTCGAGGGCGTGCCCAGCCCGGTGCGTCACCCGGAGCTCACCGACATGGTGATCTTCCGCGAGAACTCCGAGGACATTTACGCCGGCATCGAGTGGGCGGCCGACAGCCCCGAAGCCACCAAGCTGATCAAGTTCCTGCGCGAGGAGATGGGGGTCACCCAGATCCGCTTCCCCGAGGGCTGCGGCATCGGCATCAAGCCGGTTTCCCGCGAGGGTACCCAGCGCCTGGTGCGCAAGGCGATCCAGTTCGCCATCGACAACGACAAGGATTCCGTCACCCTGGTGCACAAAGGCAACATCATGAAGTACACCGAGGGTTCGTTTAAGAACTGGGGTTATGAACTGGCGGTGGAGCGCTACGGCGCCGAGCCCCTGGACGGCGGCCCCTGGCACGTGATGAAGAACCCGCGTACCGGCAAGGACATCGTCATCAAGGACGTGATCGCCGACGCCTTCCTGCAGCAGATTCTGATGCGTCCCGCGGATTACAGCGTGATCGCCACTCTGAACCTGAACGGCGACTACATTTCCGACGCTCTGGCGGCGGAAGTGGGCGGTATCGGCATCGCGCCGGGCGCCAATATCGGCGGCTCGGTGGCCCTGTTCGAGGCCACCCACGGCACCGCGCCGAAGTACGCCGGCCAGGACAAGGTGAACCCGGGCTCGCTGATTCTCTCCGCGGAGATGATGCTGCGCCACATGGGCTGGAACGATGCCGCCGATCTGGTGATCACCGGCATGGAAGGCGCGATCGCCGCGAAGACCGTAACCTACGACTTCGAGCGTCTGATGCCCGACGCGACCCTGCTCAAATGTTCTCAGTTCGGCGACGCCGTGATCGAGCACATGGGGGTCTGATCGGCCCTCGCGCGGTCCCGGCGTCAGCCGGAGACGGCGCTGTTTTCCCGGTCCCGTCGTCCTGGTTTCTGGCGACGGGAAGTCGGGGACTCTCCGTCCTTGCCGTCTTTCCCGTTTCTCACCTCACCCGGTTTGAGATTGACCGCGTGGTAGCCTTTACTGGCCTCGCGCAGCTCGTACTCCACGTTCTGGCCCGCGTACAGGGTTTTGTACCCGTCCTCCTGAATGTAGGAGTAATGCACGAAAAGGTCGTCACCGCCTTCATCGGGCCGGACAAAGCCGTAGCCCTTGGCGTTGTTAAACCATTTCACTGTTCCCGTTGCCATGGTCCTTCCCTCTGGCCGCTGGCTGTGATTGTTCTTATTTATCGCGGCTGCGATAGAATAGGCTGGTTTTTGATCAACTGTTCCCTAAGGCCGCGAGGGTGTCAACCCCCGGTGGGGATTGAAAAATACCCGGACACCCCTCATTTGTTCATTGCCCGCTGACGCCGGTGGGTATACAACCGTTAGAGATGGTTATGAAGAGGCAGCAACACCCGATATTTGTTCTCATGAGCGACAGGCGCTCTTCCGGCCACATCTGGGGCCCGGCGTCGGACCCCGGCAAACCGGATGAGCCCGATCGTCACGGCGAGGCCACCGTTGAGGAAGCGAAGCCTCGACTCAAGCGCCCGCCGATGTACAAAGTATTGATGTTGAACGACGACTACACCCCCATGGATTTCGTCGTCGAGGTGCTGGAAACCTTCTTTCGCATGGACCGCGAGCAAGCCACCCGGGTTATGCTGACGGTGCATACCCGGGGGAAGGCGGTGTGCGGGGTGTTTCCCCAGGACATCGCTGAAACCAAGGCCGCGCAAGTGGTCGACTACGCCCGTGAAAATCAGCATCCGCTGATGTGCCAGGTCGAAAAGGCCTGATAGTCTCCGGCAACGGAGCGGGCAACAAGCAGTGAGGTAGCCTATGCTCAGCAAAGAACTGGAACTGACTCTCAACGAGGCTTTCCACCACGCACGCAGCCACCGGCATGAATTCATGACCGTGGAACACCTGTTGCTGGCGCTGCTCGATAACGAGGCGGCGGTGGAAGTGTTGCGCGCCTGCGGCGCCGATATGGAAGAGCTGCGCGAGGCCCTGACTCAGTTCATCGACGATTCCACCCCGTTACTGCCGGAAGACGGCGAACGCGACACGCAGCCCACCCTGGGTTTCCAGCGGGTGCTGCAGCGCGCCGTATTCAGCGTGCAGTCCTCGGGCAATAAGGAAGTCACCGGCGCCAACGTGCTGGTGGCGATCTTCAACGAACAGGAGAGCCAGGCGGTTTACCTGCTCAACAGCCAGGACGTGCACCGTCTGGACGTGGTCAATTTCATCGCCCACGGCATCTCCCAGGTGGAGGACAACGACCCGGCCGCGGAACAGCGCGAGGAAATGGACGGCGGCGCCGAGGGCGCGCCGGCCAGCGCGCTGGAATCCTATGCCAGCAACCTCAACGAGTTGGCCCGCGCGGACCGTATCGACCCGCTGGTGGGCCGCGCGTTCGAGATCGAGCGCGCCGCGCAGATCCTCTGCCGCCGCCGCAAGAACAACCCCTTGCTGGTGGGCGAGCCGGGTGTCGGCAAGACCGCCATCGCCGAGGGCCTGGCGCGGATGATCGTGGAAGAGAGGGTGCCCGAGCCGCTGCTCGACGCCACCGTCTACTCCCTGGATCTGGGCGCGCTGCTGGCGGGCACCAAGTACCGGGGTGATTTCGAGAAGCGCCTGAAGAACCTGCTCTCGGAACTGCGCAAGCAGGACAACGCCATTCTGTTCATCGATGAAATCCACACCATCATCGGTGCCGGGGCGGCGTCCGGCGGCGTCATGGACGCCTCCAACCTGCTCAAGCCGATGCTGGCCTCCGGCGAGCTCAAGTGCATGGGCTCCACCACCTTCACCGAGTACCGCACCATCTTCGAGAAGGACCGGGCGCTGTCCCGCCGCTTCCAGAAGATCGACGTGGTGGAACCCTCGGTGGAAGACACGGTGGGCATCCTCAAGGGGCTCAAGAGCCGTTTCGAGGCGCACCACAACGTGGTGTACACCGACGCGGCCCTGAAAACGGCGGCGGAGCTGAGCGCGCGGTACATCAACGACCGCTTCCTGCCGGACAAGGCCATCGACGTGATCGACGAGGTCGGCGCCTGGCAGCGTCTGCGCCCGGAAGGCGAGCGCAAGGAGACCATCGATCAGGCGGATGTGGAAGCCATCGTGGCGAAAATCGCCCGGATTCCGCCCAAGCAGGTGTCCTCTTCCGATAAGGAAGTGCTGCAGAACCTGGAGCGGGATCTGAAGATGACCGTGTTCGGCCAGGAGGACGCCATCGACACCATTTCGGCGGCGATCAAACTGTCCCGTGCCGGTCTCAAGGCCGACCACAAACCGATCGGCTCCTTCATGTTCGCCGGCCCCACCGGGGTGGGCAAGACCGAGGTCAGCCGTCAGCTGGCCCGCGCCCTGGGCGTGGAGCTGGTGCGCTTCGACATGTCCGAGTACATGGAGCGGCACACCGTCAGCCGGCTGATCGGCGCGCCCCCGGGCTACGTGGGCTTCGACCAGGGCGGCCTGCTCACCGAGGCGGTCACCAAGACGCCGCACTGCGTGCTGCTGCTGGATGAGATCGAGAAGGCGCACCCGGAGGTGTTCAACATCCTGTTGCAGGTGATGGATAACGCCAGCCTCACCGACAACAACGGCCGCAAGGCGGACTTCCGCAATGTGATCGTGATCATGACCACCAACGCCGGCGCCGAGGTGCTCAACAAGCGCACCATCGGCTTCACCGAGCAGGACCAGTCCACGGACGGCATGGAAATGCTCAAGAAGGTGTTCTCGCCGGAGTTCCGCAACCGCCTGGACGGCATCATCCAGTTCAGCGCGCTCAGCCCGGAGGTGATCCTGGGCGTGGTCGACAAGTTCCTGGTGGAGCTGCAGGCGCAGCTGGACGAGAAGGCGGTGGTGCTCGATGTGGACGACAGCGCCCGTCGCTGGCTCGCGGAGAAGGGCTACGACAAGGATATGGGCGCCCGGCCCATGGCCCGCTTGATCCAGGAGCAGATCAAGAAGCCCCTGGCGGAGAAGCTGCTGTTCGGCGAGTTGGCGGACCGTGGCGGCCAGGTCCACATCACCGCCGGCGACGACGGACTGGTGCTGACGGTGGATGCGTCCGAGGCGGAGGCGACCTGCTGAGGTCGCCCCTGAACGTAAAAAACCCGGCTTCGGCCGGGTTTTTTTCGCGGGCGCGTCTTTGGCGCCGGCGGCGGATTATTTCATCCGGAACGTGATGCGGCCCTTGCTCAAGTCGTAGGGCGACATCTCCACCTTGACCCGGTCGCCGGTCAGGATGCGGATATAGAATTTGCGCATCTTCCCGGAAATGTGGGCGGTGATAATGTGATCATTGTCCAGCTTCACGCGGAACATGGTGTTCGGAAGGGTTTCCAGAACCACCCCTTCCAATTCAATCTGCTCTTCTTTCGCCATCCAGTAAAATTCCGATCTTCGGCTTCAGAGGGAGCGCAATTGTGCCGTAAATGGACTTATCGTGCAAAGGCTATTGACGGTTATCCACCGTCCGAGGTGTGCAGCCGCCAGCGTCCGTCGCGCAGCAGCTCCAGCGGCTGGTACTGGCTCTTGTAGCTCATCTTCTGGCACTGGCGGATCCAGTAGCCGAGATAGAGATAGGGCAGCCCCAGACGGTGGCTGGCGCGGATCTGCCAGAGCAGGGCGTTGACGCCCAGGCCGCGGGCTTCCTGGTCCGGGTCGAAGAAGGTGTAGACCGCCGACAGGCCGTCGTCCAGGTGGTCGGTGACCGCCACCGCCAGCAGCGTGTCGTCCGCGTCACGGAAACAGTGGAAGCGGGTGTCGGCCCAATCACAGGTGAGAAAGCCGGTGAACTGCTCCTCGGAGGGCGGGAACATGTCGCCGTCGCCGTGGCGCTGGTCGATATAGCGGGCGTAGAGGCGGTAGATTTCCCGGGTGTAGCGCGCCGGTTCCTCGCTGACCGTCAGATCGCTGTTGCGCTTGATCAGCCGGCGGTGACGACGGCGGGGCCGGAAATCCGCCACCCGCACCCGGGCCGGGATGCAGGCCTGGCAGCCCTCGCAGTGAGGCCGGTAGAGGTAATCGCCGCTGCGGCGGAACCCGAGGCGCGACAGTTCGCTGTAGAGCCTGGCATCCAGGGGCGTCTGCGGATCGACGAACAGCGTGGCCGCCTGCCGGCCCTCCAGATAACTGCAGGGGTGGGCGGGGGTGCGGAAAAAACGCAGTTCGGACAAATCGCTCATGGCGTCATTCTAGCCCAGCGGCGGCCTCCGGGAATACCGCTTCGGCGCTTTCCTCGCGGCCGCGCCTTGGCTAGTCTGTAGCCGGTTTGTATCCACATAATGACAATCAAAACAACGTCGGTGGCGGTTTGGCGGCCGTATTGGCCGCCGCCGGACACCGGCACGGGAGAGCCCATGAACAGCACGACCAACCCGCCGGCGCCGCTCTGGACGCCGGACGCCGACCGCGTGGCCAACAGCCGCCTGACCCACTACATGGACTGGCTGAAGGCCGAGAAAGGCCTCACCTTCAGCGATTACCCGCAACTCTGGGAGTGGTCGGTGGACCAGCTCGAGAGCTTCTACGCCTCGCTCTGGGAGTACTTCGATATCCGCCATTCGCAGCCCTATACCAGGGTGCTGGACGGCCACGCCATGCCCGGCGCCAAATGGTTCGAGGGCGCCCGCCTGAATCTGGCGGAGCAGGTTTTCCGGTTTCATATCGGCGCGCCGGGGCGCCCGGCGATTGAGTCCCGTTCCGAGCTGCGCGGCCGCCAGACACTCACCTGGGGCGAGCTGCACCGGCAGATCGCCGCCACCGCCGCCAGCCTGCGCGGCCTGGGCGTGGGCCCCGGCGACCGGGTGGTGGCCTACCTGCCCAATATTCCGGAAACGGTGGTGGCGTTCCTGGCCTGCGCCAGCATCGGCGCGGTCTGGTCCAGCTGTTCGCCGGACATGGGCACCCGCAGCGTGCTCGACCGCTTTCAGCAGATCGATCCGAAGGTGATGATCGCGGTGGACGGCTACCGCTACGGCGGCAAGGATTTCGACCGCCTGGATGTGGTCGCCGGCCTGCGCGACGACCTGCCCACCCTGGAGCACCTGGTGCTGCTGCCGTACCTGGATGAGGGCGCGGAACTGCCGGGTGCCCGCTCCTGGGCCTCGATGATCCAGCGCGACGCGCCCATGGCGTTCGAGCAGCTGCCGTTCGATCATCCGATCTGGGTGGTCTACTCCTCCGGCACCACCGGCATGCCCAAGCCGATCGTGCACGGCCACGGCGGCGCGCTGATCAACGGGCTGCTTAATCACGCCCTGCATCTGGACCTGGGCCCGGACGACCGCTTCATGTGGTTCACCACCACCGGCTGGATCATGTGGAATTCGCAGATGTCCGGGCTGCTCACCGGCGCCACCATCTGTCTTTACGACGGCAACCCGGGCTATCCGGATCTCGGCACCCTGTGGCGTTTCGCCGAGGAGACCGGCATCACCGTGTTCGGCGCCGGCGCCGCCTATTTTCTCAACTGCAAGAAGGCCGGGATCGAGCCGTCGCAGTGGGTGGATACCGGTCGCATCCGCACCGTGGGCTCCACGGGCTCACCGCTGCCGGAGGAGGGCTACCGCTGGATCATGGATCAGCTGGGTGACGTGCTGATCGCCGCCATCAGCGGCGGCACCGACGTGGCCGCCTCCTACGTGGGCGCCTGCCCGATTCAGCCGGTGTACGCCGGTGAGATGCAGTGCCGCTATCTGGGCACGGCGGTCTACGCCATGGACGACGACGGCCGCATTCTCGACGACGAAGTGGGGGAGCTGGTGGTCACCAAACCGATGCCCTCCATGCCGCTGTATTTCTGGAACGACGAGGGCGGCCACCGCTACCACGACAGCTACTTCGACGTGTTCCCCGGCATCTGGCGCCATGGCGACTGGATCCGCATCACGCCGCGCGGCGGGGCGGTGATCTACGGCCGTTCCGATACAACCATCAACCGCCACGGCATCCGCATGGGCACCAGCGAGATCTACCGCGTGGTGGAGGAGCTGCCGGAGGTGCTCGACAGCCTGGTGGTGGACCTGGAATACCTGGGGCGGGAGTCGTTCATGCCGCTGTTCGTGGTGCTGCGCGAGGGCGTGTCCCTGGACGAGGACCTGAAAGGCCGGATCAGGGCCGGCATTCGCGAGAACCTCTCCGCCCGCCATGTGCCCAACGACATCGTCGCCGTGCCGGACGTGCCGCGCACCCTGACCGGCAAGAAAATGGAGCTGCCGATCAAGAAGCTGCTGCTCGGGCAGAGCCTGGAGAAGGTCGCCAACCCGGACGCCATGGCCAACCCGGAGAGTATCCGGACCTACCAGGATTACGCGGAGCAGCGCGGCACCGCCGGGTAACGGCTCAGGGGGTGGCGTCGTTCCAGCGGATCNGCGCCTTCGGCCAGGGCAGGGGNGTANTGTCGGTGATCAGGGCGTCCAGTTGCCGCTGGAAATCCACCCNCGGCATCAGGAANGCGCCCAGGCGCATCAGATGNTCGCTCTCCACCTGNGCGTCCAGCAGGCGGATGCCGAGCCGTGGCGCCAGCCGCCACAGCAGCGCCAGCACGCTNTTCGAGCCGTTGGTGCGGGTCGAAAACATGGATTCGCCGAACANCACGCCGCCCAGCTGCACGCCGTACAGCCCGCCGGCCAGCTCGCCGTCCTCGAACACGGTNACGCAGTGGGCGTGGCCGAGNGCGTGCAGCCGCAGGTAGGCGGCGCGCATTTCCGGNGTGATCCAGGTGCCGCCGTCGTCATCGCGGGGCGCCGCGCAGACGTCGATCACCCGCTCGAAATCACGGTCCAGGTANAAGGTCAGGTCGGCATTNCGAAGGTGNCGGCCGAGCCGGCGGCTGATATGAAAATCCCCGGGGCGAAANACGCACCGGGGATTGGGGGTCCACCACAGGACCGGCTGGCTGGGGTCGTACCAGGGGAAGATNCCCCNGGTGTACGCGNTGATCAGCGTGTCCGGCGCCAGATCATTGCCGGCGGCGAGCAGNCCGTTGGGNTCGTCCAGGGCCTCCTCGAGCGGCGGGAAGTCACTTCCCGGCGGCAGCCAGGGAATCACTCTCCGGTCACTCTTCCAGGCTTTCCAGGTACTTCTCCGCGTCCAGNGCCGACATGCAGCCGGCNCCCGCGGAGGTGACCGCCTGACGGTAGACGTGGTCGGCCACGTCGCCGGCGGCGAACACACCGGGCACGCTGGTGGCGGTGGCGTTGCCTTCCAGNCCGCTCTTGATCTTGATGTAGCCGTTGTTCATGTCCAGCTGGCCCTGGAAGATGTCCGTGTTGGGCTTATGGCCGATGGCGATGAANACGCCCTGCAGCTCCACGTTCTCGGTGGTGTCGTCCTTGGTGGACTTGACCCGCATNCCGGTNACGCCGGAGTCGTCGCCCAGCACTTCGTCCAGGGTGTGGTCCCACATCACCTTGATGTTGTCCTTGGCGAGCAGCTTGTCCTGCANNATCTTCTCGGCGCGCAGCTTGTCGCGGCGGTGNACCAGCACCACTTCCTCGGCGATGTTGGANAGATACAGCGCNTCTTCCACGGCGGTGTTGCCGCCGCCGATCACCGCCACTTTCTGGCCGCGATAGAAAAAGCCGTCGCAGGTGGCGCAGGCGGACACGCCCTTGCCCATGAACGCCTGCTCGGANTCCAGCCCCAGATACATGGCGGAGGCNCCGGTGGCGATGATAAGCGCGTCACAGGTGTAGGTGCCGGAGTCGCCTTCCAGCACGAAGGGGCGGTCCTTGATNTTTACGGTGTGGATNTGGTCGTAGACAATCTCGGTCTCGAACCGCTCGGCGTGCTGCTGCATGCGCACCATCAGGTCCGGACCCTGGAGACCCTCCACGTCACCGGGCCAGTTATCCACCTCGGTGGTGGTGGTGAGCTGGCCGCCAGGCTCGATGCCGGTGATCACCACGGGTTTCAGGTTGGCGCGGGCGGCGTACACCGCCGCGGTGTAGCCNGCCGGGCCGGAACCCAGGATGATCAGTCGATGGTGCTGCGCGTCGCTCATTGATTCCTCCACCACGAATTCAGAATTGTTGCCGCGGGCCGCGTGACCCGTCCGGCTGATTGGGCAATAGTTGTGGCATGCACGCCACCTTTCAAGGCGCAAGCAAACTACAATAAATCCTATCGGCCGTGAAGGGCGTACACTCTATGACTTCGATAGGGAANGCCAAGGNCGGACCGCGGGCCGCGCGAAGCGTGGCGCCGCCGCTGGTTCATGGCGCCCGGATTGACTACAATCCTTGTAATTTCAGCTCTTTAGGAAGGATTCCTAAGAAATGGGTTTGACCAACGTAAGAGGCCTCGAGTGACCAAGGCAGCCGCCGGCGCGAAACCGTCCGGGTTTTCCCGCCATCTCAAGAAAGGCCTGATGGAAGGCATGGTGATCGCNCTGATCGCCCTGTCGCTGTATCTGCTGCTGGCTCTGATCACNTACNACNGCGGTGATCCGGGCTGGTCCTACGTGGGCGACGCCGGCCAGGTGNGNAACGCCGGCGGNCGCGCCGGCGCCTTCTGCGCCGATCTGNTGCTCGGCCTGTTCGGNTACATGGCCTACGTATTCCCGGTGCTGGTGGCGTTCTGGGCCTTCAAGGTGCTGCGCGAGCGCCANGCCGGNCTGGCCGGCNGCTGGCCNCTGTTCAGCCTGCGGCTGGTGGGCTTCGTGCTGACCATGATGAGCGGCACCGCGCTGGCCTACATGCANTTCTCCGGCGNCGGCCTGTCGCTGCCCGAGGACGCCGGNGGCATCCTCGGNCAGGTGGTCGGNCAGGCGTCGCTGGCGGCGTTCAANGCCCTGGGCGGCACCCTGGTGATGGTGGCGCTGTTCCTGATCGGNGTCACCGTGTTCACCGACCTGTCCTGGATCGTNCTCGCCGANCGCCTGGGCGCGCTGGTGCTGGGCATCGGCCAGAAAGTGCCGGCCTGGTTCGCCCAGCGCCGCGAGCAGCGCGCCGAGCGTCAGGCCGCCCGCGAGGCGCGCCACAAGCGCGCCCAGGTGGTCACCGAAGCGAAGAANAANCAGNANAACCGCACNCCGCCCAAGATCGCCCAGCCNGCCAAGCCGGTGGANAAGAGCGAGCGNGTCCAGAANGAGAAGCAGCGCGCCCTGTTCACCGCCCAGGTGAGCGGCGANCTGCCGCCGCTGGAGCTGCTNGACGCGGTGGACGACCACAGCAAGGGCGGTTACTCCGAGGAAGCGCTGGACGCCATGTCCCGGNTGCTGGAGATCAAGCTCAAGGACTTCAACGTCGACGCCGAAGTGGTGGCGGTGCAGCCCGGCCCGGTGATCACCCGCTTCGAGATCCAGCCGGCGGCGGGCATCAAGGTGTCCAAGATCAGCAACCTGGCNAAGGATCTGGCGCGCTCCCTGGCGGTGATCAGCGTGCGGGTGGTGGAAGTGATCCCCGGCAAGACCACGGTGGGCATCGAGATTCCCAACGAGCAGCGCGAAATGATCCGCCTCACCGAGGTGGTCGGCTCGCGCATGTTCGACGACGCCGCTTCGCCGCTGACCCTGGCCCTGGGCAAGGACATTTCCGGCAACCCGGTGATGGCGGACCTCGGCAAGATGCCGCACCTGCTGGTGGCCGGCACCACCGGTTCCGGTAAGTCCGTGGGCCTGAACGCCATGCTGCTGTCGCTGATGTTCAAGGCCAATCCGGAAGACGTGCGGATGATCCTGATCGACCCCAAGATGCTGGAACTGGCGGTCTACGACGGCATCCCCCATCTGCTCACGCCGGTGGTCACCGATATGAAGGAGGCGGCCAGCGCGTTGCGCTGGGGCGTCGGTGAAATGGAGCGCCGCTACCGGCTGATGGCCTCGGTGGGCGTGCGGAACATCGCCGGCTACAACCGCAAGCTGGCGGACGCGGAGAAGAAAGGCGAGCCGCTCAAGGACCCGCTGTGGAAGCCCAACGACCCCATGGACCGGAACGAAGAGGCGCCGCTGGCGGCGAAGCTGCCGTACATCGTGATCGTGATCGACGAGTTCGCCGACATGATGATGATCGTCGGCAAGAAGGTGGAAGAGCTGATCGCCCGTATCGCCCAGAAGGCCCGGGCCGCCGGCATCCATCTGATTCTCGCCACCCAGCGGCCGTCGGTGGATGTGATCACCGGCCTGATCAAGGCCAATGTGCCGTCGCGGATCGGCTTCCAGGTTTCGTCCAAGATCGACTCGCGCACGGTGCTCGATCAGGGCGGGGCGGAGCAGCTGCTCGGCCACGGCGACATGCTTTATTTGCCCGCCGGCACCAGCATGCCGGAACGGGTGCACGGCGCCTTTGTCTCAGATGAAGAGGTGCACCGGGTTTGCGACGATTGGCGCAAGCGCGGCGAGCCGGATTATCTCGAAGAGATTCTCGAAGGGGGCTCGGATCTGTCGGCGCCCCTGCCGGGCATGGAAAGCGCCGACGGCGGCGAGGAGGACGACCCGCTGTACGACGAGGCGGTGGCCTATGTCACCCAGTCCCGCCGCGCCTCCATCTCTTCGGTGCAACGTAAACTCAAGATCGGCTACAACCGGGCGGCCCGCCTGGTGGAAGCTATGGAAATGGCCGGTGTGGTGTCCGAAGCCGGACACAATGGCCAGCGCGAAGTGATCGCGCCGCCGCCGGTCTGACAAGGAACCCCTATGTACAAGCTTTTGATGTTGGTAACACTGCTGCCGTCCCTGGCCCTGGCGGACGCCGCCGAGGATCTGGTCGCCAAGCTGCAGGGGCTGCAGAGCCTGCGCGGCGGCTTCGAGCAGACCGTGCTCGACCAGGACGGGCGCCGCGCCCAGGAGGCCGCGGGCACCATGGAAGTGGCGCGCGGCAACCGTTTTTACTGGCACACCGAGCGGCCCTACGAGCAGCTGGCGGTGTCCGACGGCGACACCGTCTGGGTCTACGACGCCGATCTGGAGCAGGTGGTGGTGCGGCCGCTCAACGAAAACCTCAGCGAGACCCCGGCGCTGCTGTTCGGCGGCGATCCGTCGGCGGTGGCCAAGGCGTTCCGCGTTGAAGAGAAGGACCGCAACGGTGACAACATCACCTACCGGCTGAAGCCGCGCGGCAGCGACCCGCTGTTTGAAACCCTGGACGTGACCTTCGACGGGCAGCGCCCGGTATCCATGCGCCTGGAAGACGCCCTGGGGCAGAAAACCGTGATCGATTTCCGCGATCTCACCCTCAATAAGGCGCCCGCCGCGGACCGCTTCGACTTCCAGCCGCCGGAAGGCACCGACGTTATCCGTCAGCAATGAACGACCTGTTCGAAACCGACAACCGCGCCGCCGCCCAGCCGCTGGCCGCGCGGCTGCGTCCCGCCGATCTGGACGAATACGTCGGTCAGAAGCACCTGGTGGGCCCCGGCAAACCCCTGCGCCAGGCCAGCGAGCGCGGCCAGCTCCACTCCATGATCCTGTGGGGCCCGCCGGGCACCGGCAAGACCACCCTGGCGTTGATTCTCGCCCGTTCCGTGGACGCGGAGTTCATCACGCTGTCGGCGGTGCTGTCCGGGGTCAAGGACATCCGCGCCGCCGTCGATCAGGCCAAGGCGCGGCTGGGGCAGGGTCGCCGCACGGTGCTGTTCGTCGACGAGGTGCACCGTTTCAACAAGGCCCAGCAGGACGCCTTCCTGCCGCATGTGGAGGAGGGCACGGTGATCTTCATCGGCGCCACCACGGAAAACCCCTCCTTCGAATTGAACAACGCGCTGCTGTCCCGGGCCCGGGTGTACCGGTTGCGCGGCCTGGAACGGGCCGACCTGGACGGCCTGCTCAACCGCGCCCTGGCGGAGCCCGAGCTGGTGGACACGGTGATCGAGGACGACGCCCGCGACCTGCTGCTCGGCTACGCCGACGGCGACGCCCGCCGGCTGCTGAATATGCTGGAAATCGCCCTGGACCTCACCGACGGGGAGCGACCGCGCATCGACCGGCCGCTGATGGAAGAGGTGCTGCGCGACGCGGTGCGGCGTTTCGACAAGGGCGGCGACGTCTTCTACGACCAGATCAGCGCGCTGCACAAGGCGGTGCGCGGCTCCGACCCGGACGCCGCGCTGTACTGGTTCGCGCGCATGCTCGACGGCGGCTGCGACCCGCTGTATATCGCCCGGCGGGTGGTGCGCATGGCCAGCGAGGAGATCGGCAACGCCGACCCGCGCGCGCTCACCCTGTGTCTCAATGCCTGGGACGTTCAGGAGCGCCTCGGCAGCCCCGAAGGCGAGCTGGCGGTGGCCCAGGCGATCGCCTATGTGGCGGTGGCGCCGAAGAGCAACGCGGTCTACAACGCCTACAACGCGGCGCGCGCCCTGGTGGCCGCCAACCCCAGCAACGACGTGCCGCTGCACCTGCGTAACGCGCCCACCAAGCTGATGAAAAACGAAGGCTACGGGGCCGAATACCACTACGCCCACGATTTCCCCGACGCCTTCGTCGACGGCGAGAACTATTTTCCCGTGGAGCTGCGCGCCACCCGCCTCTACGAACCGGTGGAACGGGGGCTGGAAATCCGCATCGCCGAAAAGCTTCGCACCCTGCGCCGCAAGAACGCCGAAAGTAACTGGAAGCGTTACGACGATTAGGGTAAGGCCTCCTCCCACAAGCTTGCGGCTTTGGATTTTGCTAAACTTCGCGGCCCTGGCCGCTGGCCATTGAGACGAACGACGATTTACTCCCAAGGGGATCGACCATGCTTGATATCCGCGCGCTGCGCCAGGACGGCGACGCCATCCGCGAAGCCCTCAAAAAACGGGGCTATGACCTGGACCTGGCCGGCTTCCAAAGCCTGGACGCCCGGCGCAAGGAGGCGGACATGCGCTCCCAGGACCTGCAGGCGCGGCGCAAGAAAGCCTCCAAGGAAGTGGGCGAGCTGATCAAGTCCGGCATGGACGTGGACGCCGCCAAGGCCAAGGTGGCGGAAACCCTGAAAACCCTGGACGCGGAACTGGACCAGGAAGTGGCCCGCGCCAAGGCGATCCAGGAAGAGATCCGCGACTTTCTCATGGGCGTGCCCAACGTGCCCGTGGACGAAGTGCCCGCCGGTAACGACGAAGACGACAACGTGGAGGTGCGGCAGTGGGGCACCCCCACCGAGCTGTCGTTTACCGCCAAGGATCATGTGGATCTGGGCGAGGCGTTCAGCCAGGGCCACCTGGATTTCGAGCGCGCCAGCAAGCTGTCCGGCGCCCGGTTCGCGGTGATGAGCGGTCAGCTCGCGCGCCTGCACCGGGCGTTGATCGACTTCATGCTCGACACCCACGCCGTGGAGCACGGCTATCAGGAACTGTACGTGCCCTATCTGGTGGGCCCGGAGGCCCTTCGCGGCACCGGACAGCTGCCCAAATTCGAGGAAGACCTGTTCAAGATGGAAGGCGAGCGGGAACTCTATCTGATCCCCACCGCCGAAGTGCCGGTCACCAACCTGGCCGCCGATGAAATCCTCGAGGCGGACAGCATGCCGCGCCGTTACGTCTGCCACACGCCCTGTTTCCGTTCGGAAGCGGGCAGCCACGGCAAGGACACCCGCGGCATGATTCGCCAGCACCAGTTCGAGAAAGTGGAGCTGGTGCAGCTGGTGCCCGCCGACCAGTCCGACCAGGCGCTGGAAGACCTCACCGGCCACGCCGAGGCGATTCTCCAGAAGCTCGGCCTGCCTTACCGGGTGGTGATCCTGTGCGGCGGCGACCTGGGCTTCTCCGCCGCCAAGACCTACGATATCGAAGTGTGGCTGCCCAGCCAGGGCCGCTACCGGGAAATCTCCTCGTGCTCCAGCTTCCGGGATTACCAGGCACGCCGCATGCAGGCGCGCTGGCGCAACCCGGAGACCGGCAAGCCGGAATTGGTACATACCTTGAATGGTTCCGGTCTGGCCGTGGGCCGCACCCTGGTGGCGATCCTGGAGAACTACCAGAACGAGGACGGTTCGGTGACCGTGCCCGAGGCCCTGCGGCCCTACATGAGAGGCCTGGAACGGCTGAGCTGACGGCACGCCGGGAGGACGCAACGCCATGGATTTTCTGCCCCTGGGGCTCAAGCTCGCCGGCCACACCGTGGTTGTGGTGGGCGGCGGCGACACCGCGCTGCGCAAGGCGCGTTTGCTGCACCGCGCCGGGGCCCGTCTGCGTCTGGTGGCACCGCAATGGCGCGCCGAACTGCAGGCCCTGGTGGAGCGGGAAGGGGCCGGTGGCGAGTGTCACCGCCGCGCCTTCCAGGACGACGACCTGGACGGCGCCCGGCTGGTGGTGCTGGCCACCGACGACGGAGCGCTCAACGAGCGTGTCGCGGACCTCTGCGCCGCCCGGGGCGTGCCGGTCAACGTGGTCGACCGGCCGGACATCAGCAGCTTCGTGTTCCCCGCGCTGATCGACCGCGACCCCTTGTTCATCACCATCAGTTCCTCCGGCGTGTCGCCGGTGCTGACCCGGCGGCTGCGGGCCCGCCTGGAAGCCTGGCTGCCCAGCCGTTGGGGACGCCTGGCCGCTGTTCTGGGCCGTTTCCGGGCGCCGCTGGCGCGGGCGCTGCCGGACCGCAAGGCCCGCGAAGCGTTCTGGGAGCGGCAGCTGGACGGCCCGCTGGTGGAGCAGGTGCTCTCCGGGCATGAATCCGAAGCGGAGGCGGCGCTGCACGCCGCCGTGGCCCGCGCCGGCCAGGAGCGTCCACCGCCGGTGGATGGCGAGGTCTATCTGGTGGGCGCGGGCCCCGGCGACCCGGACCTGCTCACCTTCCGTGGCCTGCACCTGCTGCGCAAGGCGGATACGGTGCTGTACGACCGGCTGGTGGCACCGGAAATTCTCGCCCTGGCCCGCGAGGACGCGGAGCTGATCTACGTGGGCAAGGCCCGCGACCGGCACACCTTGCCGCAGGACAACATCAACGACCTGCTGGTGCATTACGCCCGTGAGGGCAAGAAGGTGTGCCGGCTGAAGGGGGGCGACCCCTTTATTTTCGGCCGTGGCGGCGAGGAACTGGAAGAGGTGGTGGCCGCCGGCATCCCGTTCCAGGTGGTGCCCGGCATCACCGCCGCCAGCGGCTGCGCCGCCTACGCCGGTATTCCGCTGACCCACCGGGACCACGCTCAGTCGGTGCGCTTTGTCACCGGCCACCGCAAGGACGGCAGCGTGGATCTGAACTGGGCCGGCCTGGTGGCGGAGCAGGAAACCCTGGTGTTCTACATGGGGCTGGTGGGGCTGCGCGAAATCTGCGCCCGGCTGATCGAGCACGGGCGCGCGGCGGACACGCCGGTGGCACTGGTCTCACGCGGCACCACCGACGCCCAGGAAGTGATCACCGGCACCCTGGACGATCTGGCCGACCGCATCGAAGGCCGTGAAATCCACGCGCCCACCCTGATCATCGTCGGCAGCGTGGTCAGCCTGCACCCGCGCTACCGCTGGTTCGGCGCTGCTGATACCGGCGGCGCTTAGAGCCGGTCCCGGCGCCGCGCCTCCCACAGGGCGGCGGCCGCCTTTTCGCCTTCCTCCAGGCTGGCGACCTTTTCCAGCCCCCACAGCACCGCCGCCACGGTCTTGATCACCGCGGCCTGGCCGTAGGCGTCGTCCGTCTGGCCGCGCCAAAGCGCCTGCAGCGGCGCCACGGACACCTCGCCCGGCGGCGTCTGGCGGCCCATGGCGGCGCTCAGCACGCCCTCCGCCGGCTCGCCGTGACGCAGCCCGGTGAGGGCGGTGCGCGCGTCCGGGCGGATCTCCAGCTCGCCGCCTTCGCCCTTGAACAGCAGCAGGTTGCGGTCGCCGCAGGCGCTCGCCGCGCCCAGATGCAGCTCCAGATAGGCGGGGTGGAAGACGCTCTGCATGCTCAGCGGCGCCGCCGCCGGGTTGAGGCTGCGCGCCAGCGTATTGATCGGCGAGCGCAGGCCCAGTTGGAAGCGCATCATCAGCAGCTCGGGCAGGGCCGGGCAGAAGTGGCCCAGATCCAGGTAGGTCAGGCCGTCGCCGTCCAGCTGCTCGCCGGCCTCGGCCACGGAGGCCGGCAACGCCAGGCCCAGCTCCGCCAGCATGTCGTCGCTGTAGCGGCGGTTGGGGGTATGCGCCGGGCCGCCGTGCATCAGAATGCGCAGGCCGTTGTCGGCCAGCAGGCGGGCGGCCAGCAGGTACCAGGGGTGGTGTTTCTTCTTACCCGCGTAGCTGGGCCAGTCCACGTCGACGGCGGGCAGGGCGGCGAGATGCTCCCGGCACACCGGCCGGCAGGCGTCCAGGAAGCCGGCCAGCTCCTCGGTGGTCTCCTCCTTGACGCGCAGCAGCATCAGGAAGGCGCCGATCTGGGCCGGTTCCGCCTCGCCGCGCAGGATCATCGCCATGGCGTCGGCGGCTTCGTCCCGGGTAAGGCTGCGCCGCGCCCGTTTGCCACGGCCCAGGGTGCGCACATAGGGCGCGAAAGGATGTTCGCTCATGAGGTCTCGGTGTCGTACCAGCCGGTGACCGGGCCCTGTTCGGCGATCAGGGCCACCAGCCGGTCGTAGTCAATGGTTTCCAGATCCGCCGGGCGTGCCGCCGGCGGGCCCTCGGCGAGCAGAAAGCCCGGCCCTTGCAGTGGAAAGTCGGCGGCCACCAGATGGCCCTGGTCGACGAACACGCACAGGTCGCCGTCGCCGTAGACCGCCAGGCAATCGCGGGCGGTCGCGCTGTCCAGGTCGTCAAAGCCGATCAGATGCAACATTATAAAATGACCATTTGCGCCACGCCGCGTCGCAGTTCGTGGAGCTCGGTGTCGTCCAGGCCCTCGATGCCGCCCAGCCCTTCGGGCAGGTCGTCGCGCCGCGCCACGCATCGCACTCCGAAGCCGGTGAGTTCCGCCAGCAGGTCGGAGGCATCGGCGCGCCGCGCCAGCACCTTCAACGGCGCCGCCTGGAACCAGACCAGGGTGGTCACGCCGAAGGCGGCCCCGGTGAGCGCCATGTCCACGCTTTCGCGCCAGCCGCCGCCGCGACCCGGCGCCTGCCGCAACAGATAAAGCACTGAATCAGCCAAAATGCACCACCCGATCGCTTTGCGTGAGGGCGTCCACCCAGTCGCCCAGCCCCACCAGCGTAAAGCCGTCCGCCAGGGTGGCGCCACCCTCCAGCCCGGCGCGGCGAGCCTCCTCGCCGTCGCTGATACCGCGTTTGAGCGCGGCGCCCACGCACACCGAGGCCGGCCAGCCGTGCTCGGCCACCAGCGTCTGCCAGCCCCGCTGGGCGTCGCACGCCGCCTCGCCACGGCGGGCCAGCCGGTTGGCCAGATGGACGCCGTCGCCGTAGAAGAAGATGCGATAGAGCTGGTGGGAGGAGCGGGCCACCGCCTGGGCGGTGTGAAGGGCGGTGAGGGCGCCGGGCCGTTGCGGCCCGGCGGTCACGAGCAGACTGACTTTAATCATTCCCGCTGAGAGCGGTGAGGATGTGCAGCAGGGACAGGAACAGGTTGTAGATCGACACGAACAGCGTGACCGTGGCCATGATGTAGTTGGTCTCGCCGCCGTGGATGATGGCGCTGGTCTGCCACAGAATCAGCAGGGACGAGAGCAGCACGAAGGCGGCGGACACGGCCAGTGACAGCGCCGGGATGTTGAAGAACACCGCCGCCAGGCCGGCCAGGAAGGCCACCAGAATGCCAACCATGATGAAGTTGGTCATGAAGCTGAAGTCCTTGCGGGTCACCAGCGCGATACCCGACATGGCCACGAAGATACTGGCGGTGCCGCCCAGGGCCAGGGACACGATCTCCATGCCGCCGTTGATCTGGGCGTACATGTTGATGATCGGGCCGGTGGTGAAACCCAGCCAGCCGGTCAGGCCGAACACGGCGAGAATGCCCCAGGAACTGTTGCGCAGCTTATTGGTGGCGAACAAAAGGCCGAAGTAGACGCCCAGTGTCACGAACACATTGACGTAGCCGATGCCCATTGCCATGGCGAACACCGCGGCGCCGGTGGCGACCATCAGGGAAAGCCCCAGCAGCATATAGGTGTTTTTCAGGACCTGAGCGGCGCGCTCGCCGGTGACCGCCGTCGCCGCGTGCTGACGGTGGGGGGCGGTGTACGGGTTCGGGTGGTTGCTCATACTCGGACTCATTGCTAGAGGGTGTTCCATGGATAATAGGGACACTCGCGCCAAAATCAAGATTTCCCTCTTGAATCACACGGTTATGGCAGTGTTATTGACCCGGGGCCGTTGACTGCGAAAGCGTCTCAGGTATGATTGGCGCCCATCGGAGAGGTGGCAGAGTGGTCGAATGCAGCGGTCTTGAAAACCGCCGAGGATTTGCGTCCTCCGTGGGTTCGAATCCCACCCTCTCCGCCAAACAAAAGGGGCTGCCAAAAGGCAGCCCCTTTTTTTTGGCGGACAGGGCGGTTTCATTCGAACCCACCGGTTCGACCGAGCGGCGCAACGCGCCGCGAAGGGGCGTCGCCGCAGGCGACGGGGCGCAGCCCCGAGCGAAGCGAGCCCATCCCACCCTCTCGGCGCGCGCAAAGCGCGCCCAGGCCTCTCAGCACCCACCCAAACGTCCTCCCAGGCCCACCAACGACAAAGAGTTTCCTCCCGCTCCCCACCTTTAACGTGTTTTGACAATGCTCGGGGCCGACGCCTTGCTAGTCTTTCACTGTATCTTCACGTTTGCCTACATGGAAAGAAGGCGCGGTTATGCTCTTACTCTCGTACACGGATGATACGACGGTTGAAGACGTCAGCTCTCTCCATTCCGCCCCGCGTTTCGGCGCGGGCCGAGGCACCCGCGGGCCCGGCCCCCGGGGGCGCCCGTGAACGTCGTCTGGTTTCATATTATCGCCACCCTCCTGACGCTGGTCGGTCTCGCTCTGATCGTGGCCGGTCTCGGCGGCACCGACCTGGTGTGGCGGGCCGGCCTCGCCGCCATAGGGGTCGCCATGCTGTTCTCGTTCGCGACGCGCTGGGCGCCGACGCCGGACGACGACGAAGACGATGTGTCCCGTGAAGAGATCTAGGAGCGGACGCGATGACCGAGACTGAGCTGCCTCTCACTTTTCTACTCTGGCTGGCGGCGTTCACGCCGATCATTCTGCTGCTGATTCTGCTGATGTGGCGCCGCTGGCCGACCTCGGCGGCCGCTCCGGTGGCGCTGGCCGCGGCGGTCGCCGTGGCCTGGTGGTTGCTGGATACGCCCCCGGAGACGCTGGCGGTGGCGGCCGGTAAAGGCATCTGGGACGCCATCTTTATCGTCTACGTCATCTGGCCGTCCCTGATTCTGTACAACGTGGCCAACGAGGCGGGCGCCTTCGACGCGATTCAGAAGGGCGTGCGCATGTTGATGCCCGACCGTTTGCTGATGGTGCTGGCGTTCGGCTGGGTGCTGGCCTCGTTCATTCAGGGCATTGCCGGGTTCGGCACGCCGCTGGCGGTAACCACGCCGCTGTTGATCGGCCTCGGGGTGCGTCCGGTGTATGCGGTGATTATTCCGCTGATCGGCGCGTCCTGGGGCAATGTGTTCGGCTCGCTGGGTGTGCCGTGGATCGCGATGCTCACCGTGGTGGACCTGGACGCGCCCGGCGCGGCGATCTTCAACGCCACTATCTTGCTGTGGATCGGCAACCTGATGGCGGGCGTTGCGATTGCCTGGATGTATGGCGGCTGGTGGGCCCTGCGCCGTGGCGCCCCCGCGATTCTCACCATATCGCTGCTTCACGGCGGTCTGCAGATGCTGCTGGTACCGCTGCTGCCGGCGCTGGGCAATTTCATCGCCACCTCGGTGGCCCTGGCGGCGGTGTTCCTCCTGGCGCGCTGGGGTTTCTACCGCCGCCTCGACAGCGATGAGCCGAGCCGGATCTTTTCCGAGGAGGCGCGGACCACGACGCAGCTTCTCTCTTCGGAGAAGCGGGCCGGCGAACGCGCCGCCCTGGCGTTAAAGCACTGCCGCGTCGGCAGAGGCGTGCTCAAGGACGTCATCGGCAAGCCGACCATGTCGCTGGCGATCGCGTTCGCGCCCTACGTCATACTCGGTGTGCTGGCCATCGCCACCCTGATGATTACACCGCTGCGTGAGTGGCTGGAACAGCTGCGGCTGGGTTTCCCGTTCCCCGAGACCACCACCGGGTATCTGGTGGAACGCAGCGCGCAGACTGCCTACTCCGCCTTCACACCACTGACCCATCCGGGCACCTTGCTGCTTATTTCCGCCGCGCTGGGCTATCTGGTCTACCGCTGGCGGGGACACTATTCAGACAATACCAGCCCGCTGCTTATCGTGCGGCGGGCCGCCGGCGCGGCCTTGCCGGCCACCACGGCGATCACGGCGCTGCTGCTGATCAGCAAAGTCATGGATCACTCCGGTGAGATCACCATCCTGGCCCTGGGGATTTCGGAGGTGGCGCCGCAGACCGTTTTCGTCGCCGCCAGCAATCTGATCGGCATCCTCGGCACGCTGATCACCTCTTCGAGCACCGCGTCCAACGTTCTGTTCGGTCCGCTCCAATCAACCACGGCCGCGGTGGAGGGTATTCCCCAGTCGCTGGTGGTCAGCGCGCAGGCCACCGGCGGCGCCGTGGGTGGCGCGGTGGCGCCCGGCGATATTCTGCTCGGCGCCACGGTGGCGGGCACCCCGGACCGGCTCGGTGCGATGTTGTCGAAGGGCCTGGCCTGGGTGGCGATCACCGGCATTCTGATTTCGCTGACGACGCTGCTGCTTTTCTGGATCGGTTAACAGGAACGCGCCGTTTAACGGCGTGAAAGCACGGAAAGTACGTTCAAGGAGAGAACGATGACATTACGATCCATTTTGTACGGCACGATGTTGGTTTCCGTCCTGGCGCTGACGGCCTGCTCCCAAGGCGACTCGGGCGACAAGAAAAGCGAAGGGTCGTCCGGTAAAAACGGTGGCGAGCAGGCGGGTCAGGTGGTGGGTTATTACACCTATTCAGACCCCGCCCGGGGTTCGTTCAGCCTGGCGCTGCTTGAGAAGAATCGCTTTTTACTGGTCACCGAATCGGCGCCCGGAGTGCCGCGGGGCGCGGTCGGCTGGTACGCGCTGCGCGACGACACGATTCACCTTTCCAGCGAGAGCCTCGATGCCCAGGGCCGCGTCGACGGCGACATTCTGCAGCTGCGCTTCGGCGCCGGCGATCCGCGACCGGAGGCCGAGGAGACCACTGACGACGAAGGCCTGCCGTTCCAACGGGAGGACGGTAGCGCGAAAAAAGGTGGAGAACAGAACCAGGGCGGCTCATCCGATAAGTCCTCCGACTCCTCCAAAAAGTCATCGGATAAGTAGGCGCCGCCATGCCATCGAAGGGTTTGACGCCATCCCGTGGCGCCGCTGCGCCCCTGCCGGCGCGGCGATGCCTGTCCGGCCTGTTGTGGGCAATGCTGACGGTGGCCGCCGCGCTGGCGCCGCACGCCACGGCGCAGCCATCCGGCGGCAGCCAATCCGGTGGCGACGAGGCGCCAGCGGCGGTCGGTTTTTACACCTACTCGGACGGGCAGCGGGGCCGACTTGATCTGGCCCTGCTGCCGGACCAGCGTTTTATGCTGGTCACCAGCCCGGTCACCGGCCCCAGTGACGGCGTGGAGGGATGGTATCTCCTGCGTGATCAGCGGGTGCTGCTATCAGGCGGTGAACTGGAGGCCGGCGGCGCGCTCGACGGTGATCTGCTCCGGCTGAACCTGGACGGCGCGGTGCTGCCGTTCAAGAAGGCCGGGCCGGCGGTGATCCAGGAGTCATCCTCCGGCGGTGGGGTAAGCACACCGGCGATCAAGAGCGCGGCGCCCCCGGACCTGCCGATCAGTTTCTGGTACTGGGTGGCGGCGCTGATTCCGCTGGTGGTGCTGATGGTGCTGCTTGCCGGCATGCACTGGGAGCCCGCGCCGGCGGCGGCCGTCGCCCTGGCCATCGCCGTGGCCATCGCCATGACCCTCTACGAACTGCCGTTGCAGGGACTGGCGGTGGCGACCGGCAAGGCGATCTGGGATGCCTTTTTCGTCATGTACGTGGTGTGGCCGGCTCTGGTTCTGTACAGCGTGATCAAGGAAGCGGGCGCTTTTGAGCGTATCGAGGGTGCCATGCAGCGGATGATCCGCAGCCGCTTGCTGTTGATTCTCGCCGTGGCGTGGGGTTTCTCGTCCTTTATTCAGGGCATTGTCGGCGAGGGGGTGCCGCTCGCCATCACGATTCCACTCATGCTGCAGTTGCGGGTTCGCCCGGTGTTCGCCGTGCTGCTGCCGCTGTTGGGGCGCACCTGGGGCAATATTTTCGGTTCCATGGGCGAAGGCTGGCTGATTGCGCTGCGCATGGCGGACATTCCCGACGTCACTCTGACCGCGGTCTATACGGGCGTATTGCTGATCATCCCCAACGTACTGGCCGGGCTCGCCATCGCCTGGATCTACGGCGGCTGGTGGGCGATCAAACGCGGGGCCCTCGCGCTGGCGGTGGTGGCGGTGACGCACGGCGGCGTGCAACTGTTGCTTGCCACGTTCTATCCGCGTATCGCCGGCTTCGCGGCGGCCTCGGCGGGATTGCTGGCGTTCTTCCTGCTCGCCAAGTGGGGCCCCTATACACGGAACGATGAAGAGATGCCGGACCGCATCTTCAAACGCAGGGATGAAGCCTCCGATGCGGGTGAAGCGGGGCTCGCCAAGGAGAACACCAACATGCGGCTGACCACGGCATTCGCCCCCTACCTGGCGCTGGCGGCACTGGCGGTCGGCGTGCTGGTGGTCACTCCGGTTCGGGAGTTCCTAAAGCAGTTTTCGGTGGGGTTCGCCTTCCCGGGCACCAGTACCGGCCTGGGTGTGCAGCAGCCGGCGGAACAGGCCTATGGCGCGTTCGAGATGCTGATACATCCGGGGACCCTGATCATCGCGGCCACCCTGTTTACCGCGTGGCTCTACCATCATCAGGGCCTGGTACCGGCGAGAGCCACCGGTCGGGTACTCAAACGTGCCCTGAATGAATCGCTGCCGGCCACCACGCCGTTCGTGGCGCTGGTGCTCAGCGCCAAGGTGATGGAGGTGTCCGGAATGCTGTTGGTGCTGGCGCTGGGTACCGCCGTGGTCACCGGTCCCACGGCCTACACTTTCCTGGCGCCCTCGATCGGCGCGCTGGGGGCGTTCGCGACCAGCTCGACTTCCGGAGCACTGGTGTTGTTCACCGAATTCCAGGAGACCGCCGCGCGCGCATTGAAGCTGCCGGTGAGCCTGGTGGTCGCCGCTCAAATGGCGGGCGCCGCCGCCGGCAACGCCCTGGCCGCTCTGGACATCCTGATCGGGCTGCTGGTTATCGGTAAGCCGCGCCTGCTCGGCAAGGTGCTCAAACTCACCGTGATCTGGGCGGTGCTGACCATTACCGTGGTGGGCGCCGGCGCGGTCTGTCTGTACTGGATAGGAGGTGGATTGTGACCGCCACCAAAATGCATCTCTGCGCGGCGGTGCTGGTGCTGATCGCGTTCGTACTGATCCTGTGGGGTCTGGGTACATACAACTGGCTATGGATGACGGGCCTGGCCTGCGCCGCGCTGGCGCACGGGTTCGCCTTATGGGTGCACTGGGCCCCGTCCAGCAAGAAGCAGCGGAAGGAAGGCGAGCAGGAAAAGCAGCCCCAGGGGGACCAGCAGCAGGACAGCGCCGCCGGCCGCTAGCGGACCGGCGCGGGTGTGGTGGAGGATGGCGCTGTTCTTCCCCGCGCTTTTTTGTCAGTATCGCTGTTTTCAAAACACAATTTCAAAAACAGACGCAAGGGGAGAGAACATGCTCGGTATCGTTGCAACACTTACCGCTCAGCCGGGGCAGGGCGATCAGCTGGCCGCCGCCATGAAAGCCATCGCCGTGGAAGTCGAGAAAGAGGCGGGCAATCACGGTTACAAGGTCCATCAGTCGCTGGACGATGGTGACGTCATCATGATCTACGAGCGTTACACCGACCAGCAGGCGCTGGNGGCCCATCGCGAGCATATGAAAACACTGGGCGGCGATCTTAAATCGCTGCTGGCCGGCCGACCCGACGTGAAGTTGTTCAACGTCGTCGACTGATGCCGACCGCTCAGGGGCCGCTTTGAAACGAGGCGGCGAAGTCTTCAAGCGCGGCCCGACCCTGAATATCATCGGCGAGCAGCGGCAGGGTGAGTTTCGGCACNNNANCCAGCCGCTGCTCTATTTCCTCCAGCAAGCGGCCCTCGCGCTGGCGACGGGCGCGGAAAAANTCCCCCTCCACTCCGGCCGGAAGCACCCGGTTCACGATCATCCCGGACACGGGAATGCGCGCGTCGCGAAGGCTTGCCACCGCTCTTGCGGTTTCCAGAATCGGCAGCCGCTCGGGCGTCAGCACGAACAGGAAGCCGGTGTTGTCNCTGTCTTGAAGCTGTCGGCGCGCGCGATGNAAACGCCGCTGCCGTTCCAGCAGCGGCGCGGCCAGAGCCCGGGCGCGNTCGTCNAGGCCATCCAGCTCCCGGTATTCCGGTTCTCCGGTGGGGCTCTCCAGGTCCCGCCCCGGCGTCAGATGNCCGAGCACCTTGCCCAACCGTTCGGTGCGCCGGTTCTGCTTTAACAGGCCCTCGCTCCAGGCCGCCATCAGTTCCGGCAGGCTNAGCAGCCGCAGGGTGTGGCCGGTGGGCGCGGTGTCGAAAACAATCAGATCAAACCGTTCCCGCTGATCNATCAGGGTGGTGATGCGCTCCAGCAGGGCCGCCTCCTGGGCCCCCGGTGACTGGCGGCTGAGGCGCAGCTGGCGNTCCAGTTCCGGGCGNTGGTCGGCGCNGGCGAAGCGGGCCATCTGCGCCCGCACNCGTTCCAGATGGGCGTCCACCTCGCTGTCCGGATCGATNTCCAGGCCGGTGAGGTTGGCNGCNAGGCCGGTTTCCCGGTCGCCGATCTCCCGGTCGAAGGCGTCCGCCAGGCTGTGCGCCGGGTCGGTGGATACCAGCAGTACCCGGCGTCCCAGCGCGGCGGCNNGCAANGCCAGGGCCGAGGCCACCGTGGTTTTNCCCACGCCGCCCTTGCCGCCCACCATCAACAGGCGGCGCNGGCGCAGCAGGGTATCGATATCCAGAGNGGTGTGGCGGNTCGGGTCCGGCATGNATCAGCAGCAGCGGAAGTGGTCGAGGGGCGAGTGGGGCATGCCCATGCGTTTGTGCCAGTCGTGGAAGCGATCCAGCAGCAGCGGCTGGAGCTCCAGGGTGTACCAGGTGGCCGGATTGGGAATGCCCAGGGTTTCGGAGAACACCATCAGCATGAACAGATCCTCCTCGTCCCGACGGGCCCGGGCGATGGCGGCCCGGTAGGGGGCGTTGTAGTAGGCCGCCCCCAGATCGCCGGCGCGCCGGTACCAGCGGCGCAGCCGGCCGATCAGACGCGCCGCCGGCGGCCGGCTGCTCAAGAGGCGCTCCCGTCGTTGGCGGCCGCGCCTTTGGCACGGCGCAGCGCGGCCACGCACTCCAGGGTGACCAGCACCGCCGCCACCAGCACCACCAGATCCAGCCCCAGCAGGAACCAGTTTTCCTTTTCGAAGAAGTCGCGCAGCTGCATCAGCAGCGCGGCCAGAGTCATCACCAGCAGGAACACCAACGGGCCCAGGGTATAGAAGGTGGGCCGGCCGCGGCGCACCAGCATCACGGTGATCACCAGCAGGGTGAGGCCGGCCAGCAGCTGGTTGGTGGTGCCGAACAGCGGCCAGATCAACAGCCCGCCGGAGCCGTCCGCGCCGCCGGCGCCGAACGCCAGAATCAGGCAGCTGGCCACGGAGAGCAGGGTGGCCGGCAGCGCCTTGCGCATCCAGCCGATGTTATAGATCTCGCCCCATTCCTGGAAAATGTAGCGCTGCAGGCGCAGGCCGGTGTCCATGGTGGTGCCGGCGAACAGCGCCGCCATCACCGTGAGCAGGGTGGCCGCCACGGTCACTTCCATGCCGGTGCCGGCGGCAAGAATGAAGGCGCCGCCGTCCACGAAGGCGGTCAGGCTGCCCTGGCCGAACGAGGTATAGACCGCCTGCCAGTCCGCCAGCGAGGCGAAACCGGCGGTGGCGGCGATAATCGCGGCCAGCGCCAGAGCCCCTTCACCCACGGCGCCGAAGTAGCCGACGAAGCGGGCGTCGGTCTCCTTGTCCAGCTGCTTGGAGGTGGTGCCCGAGGCCACCAGGCCGTGGAAGCCGGAAATCGCCCCGCAGGCGATGGTCACGAACAGCAGCGGCAGCATCGAGGGGGTACCCTCGGGGACACCGAAGTTGATCATCGGCGCCACCACGGTGGGGCTGGCGATGATCACCGCGCCGTACAGCAGGATCAGGCCAACGAACAGTTGCAGGCCGTTGATGTAGTCCCGGGGCTGCAGCAGCACCCATACCGGCAGCAGCGACGCGATCGCCGCGTAACCGAACAGAATCAGAATCCAGAGCGCGTTGGGAGACAGGCCGGCGGTGCTTTCCGGCAGCGTCACCGGTACCGACGGGCCGATGTAGATCAGCGCGTACAGCGCCGCCACGCCGACCACCGAGACCAGGCCCAGGCCGATCTTGCGGCGGTAGATCAACTGGCCGATCACCAGGGCCACGGCGATGGCGCCCCACACCGGCACCACCGCACCGGGGTTGTTGATCAGCAGCTTGGCGATCACCACCCCGAACACCGCGTTGACCATCAGCAGCACCAGGAAGATGACGATCATGAAGACGCTGCGCGCGCGCCCGCCGACCACCTCGCCGGTGAGCGAGCCCACCGACTTGGCCCGGTTGCGCACGCTCGCCCAGATCGCGCCGCTGTCGTGGACGCCGGCGAAGAAGATGGTCCCCAGCACCACCCACAGAAAGGCGGGCAGCCAGCCCCAGATCACCGCGATGGCGGGCCCGACGATGGGCGCCGCGCCGGCCACCGAGGTGAAATGGTGGCCCCAGAGCACAAAGCGATTGGTGGGCACGAAGTCGACCCCGTCCTCGAACTCGTGGGCCGGGGTGCGGAAATCCGGATCAAGCTTGTAGATCTTCTCCGCGATAAAGCGGGAGTAGACAAAGTAGCCGGCGGCCATGCCGCCGAGGCCCAGCACCAAAAGCAGAATCGCGCTCATCGGTCTTGTCCTTGTTGTGAGATTGGCCGGAACTCAGGATTACCCGTCACGTCATCGAACGTCAATGCGACCGTGGTTGAATCGTGACGGCCCCCACTAGGCATCGCGGCCCGGGCGCGCTAGGCTTGGTGGGTTCAAAACACATCCACTATCAAGGACGCTAAGTGGGGAGGATAAAATGATAAAAGTACTGGTGGTCGATGACCACGATCTGGTTAGGACCGGCATCACCCGCATGCTCGGCGATCAGGAAGGGATTCGTGTGGTCGGCCAGGCCGACTGTGGGGAGGAAGCGGTGCGTCTGGCCCGCGAGCTGAGCCCGGACGTGGTGCTGATGGACATCAAAATGCCCGGGATCGGTGGGCTCGAGGCGACCCGGCGGATGCTGCGCCAGGACGACGGCCTGCGCGTGATCGCCGTCACCGTGTGCGAGGACGAGCCGTTTCCCTCGCGGCTGCTGCACGCCGGCGCCGCCGGCTACCTCAGCAAGGGCGCCGACCTGGAAGAGATGGTGCGGGCCATCAAGGTGGTGAGCACCGGGCAGCGCTACATCAGCCCGGAAATCGCCCAGGCGATGGCGCTGCGGCCCTTCGTGCCGACCCCGGACGCGCCGCTGGATATGCTTTCCGAGCGCGAGCTTCAGATCATGATTCTGATCGTCAACTGCCATAAGGTGCAGGACGTGGCCGATCAGCTGTGCCTGTCGCCGAAAACGGTGAACACCTACCGCTACCGCATCTTCGACAAGCTGGGCATCAGCAGTGATGTGGAAATGGCCCTGGTGGCGGTGCGCCACGGCATGGTGGACGCCGACGAAGCCAACCCGGCCTGAGGGGCCCGGCCGGCGGACGCGGAAAAGACCGGCGCGGGCTTGACAGTGTCGCGCCAGTGCCGATCCTATGCAGCCTGTCGTTCGCCGACCCCGGAGTGGCCTTGCCGCAATTCGACGCCAAGCAGTTTCTCGCCCATTGCGCCCGCAAGCCCGGTGTCTACCGGATGCTGGGCGACGATGGCGGGGTACTCTATGTGGGTAAAGCCCGGGATCTGCGTGCCCGGCTGAATTCCTATTTTCAGAAAAACGTCACCGGCGCCAAGACCCGCGCGCTGGTGAGCCGTATCGCCGGCGTGGAGACCACCGTCACCGCCAGCGAGGCGGAGGCGCTGCTGCTCGAGCAGTCGCTGATCAAGTCCCTGCGCCCGCCGTACAATATTCTGCTGCGCGACGATAAGTCCTACCCCTATATCAAGATCACCACCTCGGACGAGTACCCGCGCATCACCTTTCATCGCGGCAAGCGCCGGCCGGGCAGCCGCTATTTCGGCCCCTATCCGAGCGCCGGCAGCGTCCGCGAAACCCTGGCGCTGGTGGAGAAGGTGTTCCGCGTGCGCAACTGCCGGGACAGCTTCTTCCGCAACCGCACGCGCCCCTGCCTGCAGTACCAGATCGAGCGCTGCACCGCGCCCTGCGTGGAGTTCGTCAGCCGCGAGGCGTACGCCGAGCAGGTGCGCATGGCGATGGATTTTCTCTCCGGCCGCAGCCGCCAGGTCAGTGACCACCTCACCGAGCAGATGGAGAAAGCCGCCGAGCAGCTGGATTTCGAGCGGGCGGCGGAACTGCGCGACCAGCTCGCCGCCATCCAGGCGGTGCAGCAAAAGCAGAACGTGGAGACCGACCGGGGCGGCGACGTGGACGCGGTGGCGATCGCCGTGCGCCACGGGCTGGCGGTGGTGGAGGTGCTGATGGTGCGCCAGGGCAGGGTGCTTGGCCACCGCAGTTTCCGCCCGGACACCCGCGGCGAGGAAGACAGCGATGAAATCCTGGAAGCCTTCCTGGCCCAGTACTATCTGGGCGAACGCGACGACCAGTCGATCCCCAGGGAGATCGTGCTGCCCGGCGCGCTGCCGGGCCAGGCGGCGCTGCAGGAGGCGTTGGAGACCCAGCTCGGCCGCCGCATCCGGCTGGCCGCCCGGGTGCGCGGCCAGCGCCAGGCCTGGCTGAACATGGCGCGGACCAACGCGGAGCAGTCCCTGCATGCGGACCTGGCCGCCCGGGAGCATCTGGAGCAGCGCTTTCATGCGCTGGAAACGCTGCTCGAGGCGGACACGCCGATTCGCCGCATTGAGTGCTTCGATATCAGCCACACCCAGGGCGAGCGGGCGGTGGCGTCCTGCGTGGTGTTCGACCAGCAGGGCGCGCGCAAGGCGGACTATCGCCGTTTCAATGTCAGCCCGGAACACGGCGGTGACGATTACGAAGCCCTGGAGGAGGCGATACGGCGCCGCTACCAGCGGGTGATCAAGGAAGAGGCGAAGCTGCCGGATCTGCTGTTGATCGACGGCGGCAAAGGGCAGATGCAGCGCGGTTTCGAAGTGATCCAGAGCCTGCACCTGGACAACCAGGTGCTGGTGATGGGCATCGGCAAGGGGCCCAGCCGGCGTCCGGGTCTGGAAGTGCTGTACCTGCCCGACGGCCGCGAGCTGGTGCCCGGCGGCGCCCATGCGGCGCTGCATCTGTTGCAACAGGTGCGTGACGAGGCGCACCGTTTCGCGATCACCGGCCACCGGGCGCGGCGCGGCAAGGCCCGCCGTTCCGGACTGGAGGATATTCCGGGCGTCGGGCCGAAGCGGCGCAAGGCGTTGCTGAACCATTTCGGCGGGTTGAAGCAGCTGCGTAACGCGTCCCGGGAGGAGCTGGCGCGGGTGGAAGG